>Ga0172378_10006279_pt1 | contig 11107 bp, 12 predicted proteins | sample GrowelOW332metaG_FD_119755 | JGI IMG/M metagenome (GOLD analysis project Ga0172378, IMG submission 119755) | Groundwater microbial communities from an aquifer near a municipal landfill in Southern Ontario, Canada - Pumphouse #3_1 metaG | ecosystem: Environmental > Aquatic > Deep subsurface >... | reverse complement strand
TTTTACTTATTTAATCTTCAGTCCTAGATTGTAGATATCTTTCTTATGGAGACCAGTAGACTCAGCAATTTCTTTGGACAAGGAATTAAGTTGCTTACCAGACTTTAGACCGATTTTTAACAATTTAACGATGTCTTTTTCACTGTATTCTTCCGTTTTCCCTTCAAAGCCTTTAATGATAATAACACATTCACCTTTGATGCCATCAGGAAGCAAGGCCAATTCTTCCAGGGTGCCTTTGATGACTTCTTCGTGGATCTTAGTCAGTTCTCTGACTAAGGAAGCCTGTCTATCAGGGCCAAAGACATCCTTCATAAGTTTCAGTGTTTTATTGACTCTCTTGGGAGATTCATAAAATATCAGGGTTTCTTTTCTTTCTTTCAGTGGTTCCAAGAAGGATTTGATGGTTCCGGATTTAGTCGGCAGAAAGCCATAGAATGAGAAGTCCGCCGAATCAATTCCGCTGATGACTAAAGCGGACAAGGAGGCAGTGGCTCCTGGAAGGACGGTGACTTTGATTGACATCTCATAAGCAGCCTGAACTAATAGAGCACCGGGATCGGAGATGCCAGGCATTCCGGCATCGGAGCAATAGGCTAATTTATAGTTGTTCTTTTTTACCAATTCGAGAAGGGATTTAGCATTCTTAAGCTCAGTCTGAGCATATAAGGGAACCAATTTTTTGGGCTTGATCTGATACTGGGAAAGAAGAAGACCGGTATTGCGGGTATCTTCACAGGCGATGATGTCCGCACTCTTCAAATACTCCAAAGCCCGTAAAGTAATGTCTTTGATATTTCCGATAGGAGTAGTAACTAAGGCAACTAATGGTCCTTTGTCATCTAATGAAGGACTATTTCTTATCATCTTTGACGGGACCTTTGACTGTCAGAACTGACTTATCAGCAATCTGGTTGACGGGTATGAATCCACTTTCTTTCTTAGGAGCCGTGTTGTTATTGTTGTGGTAATTGTTGGAAGAATGATAGTTATTGTTTCGATTAGACTGATAACCGGAATGACGGTTATTGTTGTTATTGCCAAAACTTCTGTTGCCGTTATTATTGTTATTGCTGTTGCTATGGTAGTTATTATGATTATTGCCGTTACGGTTGTTGTTGTTGTTGCGGTTGATGCTGGCTTTGTTTTCGGCCTGATGTCTTTCTTCACTCTTTTTGATCTGATCTAGACGGCTATTGGTATCTTTGATGCCATTACCGGAGAGATCAACACCAGAGTTGATGTCTTTAGGAGCAACAACAGTGGCCGGGTTGGTTTTAGTTAAACCACTCTTTACACGTTGGAATTCTTCGCGGGTGAAGTTTTCATAGGCATCACCGTTATAGGCGGTGATGGTATCAGTCAAGACATTTAAGCCAGTGACGGTGAAATTGGAGTTCTTATAGGTAAACTTCTCTCCCATCTTGGGGAAGAGAGGTCTCAGTTCAGCATAAGCCTTATCTTCGAACTTTAGACAGCACATCAGTTTTCCGCATTGACCGGAAAGCTTAGGAATATTGATAGCCAGTAACTGATTCTTAGCCATGGCAATGGAAATACCGTCAAAAGCTGATAAGAAAGTAGTGCAGCAAAGCGGCAATCCGCAAGGACCGATGCCACCAACTAAACGGGCATGATCACGAGGACCAATCTGTCTTAATTCAATCTTCAAATGGAAGACACCATTCAGGATTCTAACTAATTCCCGGAAATCGACACGGCCTTCGGAAGTAAAAGTAATTAATACTTTGTCTTCATCTATAGCCAAATAAGAATTAGAAATCTTCATGCTCAGCTGCAGCTTATCTGCCTGAGCCTGAGTGGTTCTAGTAATTTCACTTTCGCGGTTTTTTGATTCTTCTTCAAAAGACTGATCTTGGAAAGTAGCTACTCGGTCAATAAATGGGAAAGCATTATTGAAGTCAGGCTTGGCCATTTCTTCATCGGTGGCTTTACGAAGCTTGGCGACTCTTCCTAAGTAAGTGCCATGCTCAGTGGAACAGACTACTAAAGTGCCAAGGTCAACATCTTTATTAGTCTGATAATAATGCATGCCAGCGAATTCAAAGGGTACTCCTAATAGATTTGTCATTTTATTTCTCCTCATCCAAGGCGGTGAACAGTTCAGCTGATATTAAAGTAGGATTCAGATTAAGCTGTTTCAAGGCAATGGCTTTCTTGATGATGTTTTCCCCTCTTTGGATGGCATCCAGATTCTTTTGATAAGCATGGATGACTTCTTTAAAGGGATTATTGTCACTGATATCATTGACTAAGGCACAGGTGAAGATGAGATCAATGGTCAGATATAACCAATTATAACACTTAGGGTCTTTTATCAGGCTGTTTTGACGTAAAAGAGTGAAAGAAGCTGATTTAAGATCAGTAGCTAAGTCATTTAGGAATGCTTCGGCCACTTCATAACCAGTCTGGAAGGAATCATCAACTGTTAAAAGATATGAAGCATCTTCTTTACTTGGGCAAAGCCGACTTAAGACAAAAGCTTCACCTTCTGATAACTTGACTTTCTTTTTTCCTTCTCCGTATTCCAAATCAATCAGCGAAGTAAACAGCTGACCTGGATTAATCGGATCAATTCTGAAGGTAATGCTTCTGGAACGGATGGTAGGTAGGACTTTAGTAAGGTTATGAGTGGTAAGAAAGGCAATTTGACCTTCCTTAGGTTCCTCTAAGAACTTCAGCAAGGCATTAGAAGCTTTATCGGTAATGCTTTCAATCTCATTGATGACGTAAACAAGATTATGGCCTTTTTCTAACGCTGACATCGAAAACCGGTCAATCAGATTCTGAATGTCTTCTTTTTGAATGGTTTCATCACTCCCATCAATAATGACAAAATCAGGTCGGATGCCATCATTGAATTTTTGGCAGCTAAGACATTTGTCACAAGCCAATAAGGAGTCAGAGCAGTTAACCGATTTTGCCAAAAACAAAGCCGTCTCCTTAAGAGGAGCATTTCTAGGACCATAGAGAAGATAAGCGTTAGCTAAGCGATGATTCTGTTTTGAGTTTTGAAACAGTTGAGCCAGTCTTGGCTCTGATGTTAAAAGAGTTTCTTTATTCATCAAACCTATTTAATAGCCTTTAAGATGGCGGATACTATCTCTTCAGTTTCTTCTTCCGGAGTCTGTCTAGCATCAATCATGATAAAACGTTTTGGGTCATTCTTGATGATAATTTGGTATCCTTCGTATACACGTTTATGGAAAGCTAATTTTTCAGCGTCCAGACGATCGGAGTCACGTTTTCTGGACTGAATTCTCTTCAGCCCTTCTTCCGGAGTCAGATCTAAAAAGAAAGTGAAATCAGGCATCAATCCGTCAATAGCAAAATCATTGATGGATTTTACTTCTTCGATTCCGATGTTTCTAGCATATCCCTGATAAGCTAAGGAAGAGTCAATGTAGCGGTCAGAAAGAACTAATTCTCCCTTATTCAAAGCCGGTAAGACAACATCCACCAGATGCTGTCTGCGGCTGGCGGCATATAAAAGAGCTTCGGTACGGGGATCTTCTTCGGTATTCTTTTTATCGAGAATGATATTGCGAATCTGTTCCGCGATTTTTGATCCTCCTGGTTCTCTAGTTACTAAAAATGGAACCTTCAGTTCCTCCAATCTTTTAGAAACCAAGGAAATGACTGTGGTTTTGCCACAGCCATCGCAGCCTTCGAAAGTAATAAAGATACCCTTTTTCTTAGTCATGATTCTTATCATCCTCCTTGCTATAAGATGTGCGTCCTTTGATTGACTGAGCAATTGTCAGATTATCCAGATATTCTAAGTCCGTTCCTACTGGTATTCCGTAAGCCAATCGGCTGACCTTTACATTCGGATTCTTTTTATACATGTTGGCGATGTAGAGACTGGTGGTTTCACCCTCCAAATCAGTCGGCAAGGCTAGAATCAATTCCTTGATTTTATCTTCTTCGACTCTTTTCTTTAATAGAGGAAGACCAATATCATCGGGATTACGGTTTTTTAAAGGAGACAAAGTCCCCTTCAAAGAAAAATACAATCCGTTGTAGCCTTTGGTTTTCTCAATAGAGAGAATGTCTTTACTGTCAGAGACCACTAATAATTGGGTCTTATCTCTTTTGGGGTCAGAGCAGATAGGGCAGACATCATCAAAGTAGGTGCCACACAAAGGACACTTCTTGACTTTGGTATTGCAGTCCGTGAAAGAGGCAATAAAACTGTTACGCTGTTCTTCAGTCAATTCCATGGTCGCATAGGCTAGTCTTTCAGCTGTCTTATAGCCGACTCCTGGAAGCAGCTTATAACAGGCTATCAGATCTTCAATCGTCTTAATTGGTTCCATTATTCATGTTATCTTTCTGAAATTGAGTAATCGTGCTCTGCAATTCATCCCGTAAAGTATTCTGATCAGATTCAACGGCTTTATGAAGATTGCTGAGACAGGTTAAGAAGGCTTTCTCAATCTGCTCCTTGCCAGCCGTTTCATAGAACGACTGATCAATGGTGACATTGAAGACTTCATAGGATCCCTTCATGGAAATGCTGACACCGAAGACACGTCCCTGATATTCTTTGTTCTGGAGAGCATTTAGCTTGTCCTGATAATCTTTGGCTTTTTGTTGGAGCATTAAATAGGTTTCAGCGTCTTTGGCCTTCTTCAGGTTTTGATCATCGTTTTCGTTCATAAGTTTTCTCCTTTAATCTTTGCTATGAACCAAATTGTTAAAAAAGTCAGTGGAGGCAGAAACACTTTTCTTCTCACCAAAATCGATGTTAGGATCATGGGATTCTTTCTTATCGGATACTTTGTATTTTGAATAGGCGTCGTTGAATTCACTTTCTTCAATAGGTAAGATATAGAATTCTTTTCCGAAAGCATCTTTGCATATTGATTTCAAAGTCGGCTGGTTAGCTTTCTTATTAATCTTTGCGACTTCGGCCAAATATTTGCTGGTAACTAGAATTATGTTGTCAGCGACTAGACGAGCCTTCATTCCATATAAGGCTCTTGCTTCATAGTCTTTATTGGATGAAAAATCAGCACTTATCTCCTCCCATTTATGGGCTACGGTGACTCGATCCTCTTTACTAGCTCTCTTCATGAGATTTACAACTTCGTCAATCGTATATCCAAGATTGTCTTTTAAAGTTTCATCTTCTTTTTTTGCATCTTCTTTTTTAGCCATTGAAGTGATAATCACTGGTTGACTGGCTAAGATTTTCTCATTTGATTTATGTTGAATACTATTGGTGGGTTTATTAAAAGAAACGGTAGTTTTAGAAGGAACCATAACTGGTGTCTGGATGGTGGTCATTAGACTCAATAAGGATAATTCCAAATGCGATAATAAGTCTTCCGCATTCCGGTAATCACGTTTAGAGGCAATCAGTTTATTGACGTTGATTTCTAAGGAAGTCAGGGGAATAGTGTTGCTAACAGCTTCTTCTTTAGTAAGTTTCTCTAATAACGAAGCATCTTTAGTGGTTTTGAAAACCAACAAGTCTTTGTAGATGCTGATTAGGTCCTGATGGAAACGAAGAATATCCATTCCTTTTTCATATTTTTCTTTGACTGTTGATAAGACCACATCAGTTTTCTTGTCCTCAATATCATTGATTAACTGCAATTCATCTTTCTTGCTTAACAGGCCAAAGAGATTGTCGACATCATTGGCAGTTACTTTTGTTCCTGAATAAGAGACAAGCTGATCCAATAATGAAAGAGAATCACGGACCCCGCCGTCTGATAAAGAAGCAATAAGCTGTAAGGCTTCGGGTTCATATTCAATCTTCTCATTCTTAAGGACACGCTCCATATTGCTGATCAAGTCAGTATCCTTGACTTTAGAAAAGTCGAATCGCTGGACACGGGAAAGAATTGTCGGAATGATCTTCTGAGGTTCGGTAGTAGCTAAAATAAAGACAACAAATGAGGGTGGTTCCTCTAAGGTCTTCAGTAAGGCATTAAAGGCGGAGTTAGACATATTATGGACCTCGTCGATGATATAGACCTTATAACGGGACATAATTGGCTGGTAAGAGACGTTATCAATCAGCTGTCTTACAGAATCCACTGTGGAATTTGAAGCAGCATCGATTTCAATGACATCCGGATGCTCCCCTTTTTGAATGGCTAGGCAGGACTCGCATTTGTTGCATTGTTTTCCTAAGCCTTCTTTGCAATCCAAAGCTTTAGCAAAAAGACGGGCCATTGTTGTCTTTCCGGTTCCTCTAGGACCACAGAAAAGATAAGCATGGGCGATTTTATCTTCCTGAATTGAATTCTTCAGGGTAGTTACAATCGCGTTTTGTCCGACTACTTCCTCAAAAGTCTGGGGACGATACTTATTGTAAAAAGCTTGGTAAGCCACTATTAGTTCCTCGGTATTTCTTCTAGGTACATTATACAACAAGAAAGGTTATTTTTAGGACTTAGATATTTATTTCTTAGAGGTATTTTAATAATCGAAAAGAACTAGTTGAAAGAAAACAGAAGCAGAAACCTCTTTGTCATTGTTTTCCTTGCTTTAGGGGGTGAAAATTTCAGAATATCATCTATAATCTAAGCAATGAAAGAAAAACTGGTTGGATTCTTAAAATACTTATCGCGGGTTGATGTTGCTAATCGCATCCTGGTTTTTATATCCATGACTTCCTTTTTATTCCTTCCTAGTTATATTCTTTATTATATTGACGACTATAATTCCAATTCCGCCATTGTCTTACCGTGTCTCTTATTGATTGCCGATCTTGTCGGCAATGGATTGATTACTCTTTACCGACCGGTACGGGTATCCTGGTATTATTTCTTAGTAACAGCCTGTATTTTATGTATCTATTCTGATCGTTTTATTAACGTCAGTGCTGTTGACTTAAGTTCAATTAGAACTGACGCCATCTTCTATACGGAAATAACCTATTGCATTATTGCTTTAATCATTAATATAGTTTTCTATATTGTTTATCTTTTGAAGAAAAGAAGATATAAAAGTGAGTTTAAGGAAGATACTAACGCTGATTCTTTCTTTGATTTTTTGAATGGTAAAGAAACAAATAAAGAAATTGAAAAAGAGGTTGAGAATATACCTTCTTCCCGTCAAAAGAAGGTCATGAAATTTGGGAAAAGAGTAAAACTATCCCGCTTTACCAGAGGATTGTCTTTATTAATGTATTTGTATGTGGCTTGCTTCTATTTCTTTACTATAGCAAGTAAGACGACCTTAATTACCACTGAAATTTATTATCCATTGATTATGGGAGTGGTTCTATTACCTATTTTATTCATAGCTTCTTTGATGTTTCCACGTGATTTCAAATATATGTTTTACTATAACTGTGCATTATTTGAAGTGGCGGCAATCATCGTCTCAAGTGATGCTAATGTGAAACCGACTTTGCTGATTGTCTGTATTTCATTCTTATGTGTGTCTTTATTGATTACAATGATCACTGAAGGAAGAGCGTGGACAGGAGCTACTCCTGATGATTGATTTCTTCAATCTGCAGATAACGGTTTTTACCTTCTAAGTCTTTTAATAATTTTGTCTGAAGTTTTTTGGATAGAAGGAATGGAATAAAGAATCCGTCTTAATTGCATTGCTGGCTTCTAATTCAAAGAAAGCCATTCCTTTAGAATTTAGATGTTTATATAAGTCCTTAAAAATAGTTCGATAAGAATCCATGCCATCAATACCAGAAAAGAGAGCAAGAGAAGGTTCAAAAGGAGCACAAACATCTTTGCTGTTTTCTTCAATGTAAGGAGGATTGCAAATAATGACATCATATTTTTCAGCAAGCTTAGAAAAATAATCGCTTTGGATTAAGGAAACATCCAATTGATTGTATTCTTTGGATTTCCTAGCCTCAGCTAATGCTTTGATTGAAATATCGCTTCCGGTAACTATTGCTTGCGGGAAAAGCTTTTTAACACTCAAGGCAATGAATCCGGATCCAGTACACAAGTCTAACACCTTCTTACCATTTAAATTAAAGTTGTTTGCTAAGTAATCATAGATGAATTCAATTGTTTCTATTCGTGGTATCAAAGTATCTTCACTTAAAAAGAAGCGAAGACCCTGAATAGTGTCAAAACCAACTAAATAGACGGCTGGATATCCGTTTCGTAATTTAGAAAGAGTAGATAAGATTAAAGAATCAGGAATTATTACATCCCCTTTGATTCCTAAAGAATCAAAGGGGATAGAAAAGACACCATCAAAAACAGTCTTGATGTCGGCTAAAGGTATTTTATTCTGGGAATAGAGACGAAAAGCATCATTAGCAGTCATTACTTAGTGGCTGACGCAGTAGCCATTTCTTCTAACTTTTTAGTCTCTTCCTGAAGCAAATCTTTTTGGTTAGCTTCAATTAAGGCACTAATCAGTTCATCTAAATCACCATTCATGACTTTAGGTAGATTAAGACTCGACCAGCCAATACGGTGATCAGTTACACGGTTCTGAGGATAGTTGTAGGTACGGATTCTTTCGTTTCTTTCACCTGTTCCTAACTTCAGTCTTCTTTCACCGCCGATCTTCTCTTCTAATTCGGAATCATGCTTAGCCTGAAGTTTAGCCTTCAGCATTTCCATACAAGTTTCCTTGTTGGCTAACTGATCTCTTTCGATTTGGCAGGAGACCACGATTCCAGAAGGAATATGAGTAACACGGACTGCGCTTTCAGTCTTATTGACGTTCTGTCCGCCTGCACCTGAAGAATGATAAGTATCAATCTGCAAATCAGCAGGGTTGATTACAATATCGACATGCTGAACTTCCGGCATAACGAGAACGGTTGCAGTTGAAGTCTGAATTCGACCATTGGCTTCGGTGACTGGGACTCTCTGAACACGATGTGCTCCGCTTTCAAACTTTAAGCGAGAATAGACGCCTTTGCCTTTGATTTTAAAGGAAATCAAAGAAAAGCCACCTAATGGTGTCGGAGAGGAATCAAGAATCTGGATTTTCCAGCCTTTTTCATCGGCATAGTGGGAGTACATTCTAAAGAGATCACCGGCAAAGATATTTGCTTCATCTCCGCCTGCTGCTCCTCTGATTTCCATGATGATGTTCTTGTCATCATTGATATCCTTAGGCAATAAAGCCATTTGAATATCTTTTCTCTTCTGCTCAATCTGCTTGACTAAATCATCGAATTCCGTTTTTCCTAAAGCCTTCATGTCAGAATCAGGATCTTTCATCAATTCTTCCGAATCATTCTTATCATCTTCCATCTTAACTAAGTCGTTATACATAGCGACTGGTTCATCTAAAGTGGCTCTCTCTTTTGATAGAGCAGTCATTGTATCGACATCAGCTGTACCTTCACTTAAGATCTTATCAATATCAGTAAGACGAGTTTTCATCGCCTTAAGTCTTTCAATCATGTAATCCATATATTTATGTTTTCTCCTTTATAGATTGATTTTATCGAATACGAAAAAGGTAAGCCCGCTAGAGAAAACTCAGGAATTTACTTCTGTTGATGAAACTAAATGAATGAATTAAGTATGACATACTGCTAGATTTTATCATAAGAAGAGGAATGCTGAGACAAAAGTAATAAAGAATTTCAGTGATTTTTATGAAGAAACATATAGTCTTTGCCAAATTAATCGGTTGTAGATTAAAAAAGCAAATATAAAAACAGAAGGATAAACAATTGCGTTGCTGGCTATCCAATGTCGGTTTCACTCTTATGGTATTTCCTATCCCTCATGTCCACTCTAAAGTCTATAAAAATCAAGTAGAAGTAATCTAGTTTTATCTTTTCCTTAACTTATTAAAACAGTCATTTAACAGATTATTGAAGCGACTATCTTGAATCTGTGATACCTGTAAGACATCATCGACAAAGGCATGGTAATGCGATAATCCTCCGTATTGAGGATCATCAACTATATAATAAAGAGCTTTGATTCTTGTTTTTAAGATAGCCCCTAAACACATAAGACAGGGCTCTAAGGTCACAATCATGGTGGCATCTTTTAAGTATCGGTTCTTACTTATCTTCAGTCCTTCTTTGATGACGTTTATCTCAGCATGGCTTAAAGGATTGTTGTCCTTTTCGACTTCATTCCCTTTAAGAATGAAAGTGCCATCTGAAAGAACTAATCCAGCCACTACTGGTATCTCACCCTCACTTTTGAGAGAGCAAGCTTTTTGATAGAGCTTTTCTAGATAAATCTTCAGTTCTTCTTTATTCATGGAATTAAAAAGCCACCGCACACTGAATTCAATCTTATGGCTGCTGCCTTCCGGCCCTGACCCGATTCGACGAACCCAGTCACGATGGTGGTTATATTGTACTATCTGAAACTAAATAGAGCAATAAAAAGGATACAAAAATCCCTTATTTATCCATGACTTTATAATGGTCTGATCAGGCATCTCTCTTATCGATTGCCTTCTCATTTCCAGGAAAGTTGTAGATAGCTGCAAAAGGCAGTAAAGCAAACATAGCCAGAGAGCAAAGCGAAGTCAATAAACCAAAAACAGAAACCCAAGTAGAAGCAGTAGCAGCATTATTAACCCAGTTTACGACTAAGAACACATTATCAACAATACATAAGGCCACCATAATACAAGAAACAATAGCAACGAATCTTCGCTTGAACATATTGGAGAAACTGGTGGAGTGAGTGATAATGGCTGAACCAATGAAATAGCCGCAGGTAATAATATAGCCGGTTGACTTCAGCTTATTAGTTGATCCGCCAAGAGCTAAGATACCGGCATTATAGATCAGAATACAAAGAATCATTGTGGCTATGCCAATCAGCAAGGAAGCAAAGGCTTCATCAGCTGGATAAGCAAATCCCTTATCGGAATAGGCTCTTAAAGACATCAGAGCAAAAGCAATTACGCCCACTGCTTCTAAGCAAAAAAATGCTGTACCAAGCTGTGGAATCAATGATGATTTTCATGATGCAGTAAGATAGTTGGCAGACACCGAAAATCACCGCTACCGCAATGAGACAGTAAAACAATTTTTTTCTTTAACTTCCATAAACAGGTTCCTTTTTGCTTTGTAATGATTATTTTCTTATAAAATTAGGTTTTATGCAATTATTTCTATGAACAAAAAATCAGTTTTTCTTCTGCTTTGCTA
>Ga0172378_10006278_pt1 | contig 11112 bp, 8 predicted proteins | sample GrowelOW332metaG_FD_119755 | JGI IMG/M metagenome (GOLD analysis project Ga0172378, IMG submission 119755) | Groundwater microbial communities from an aquifer near a municipal landfill in Southern Ontario, Canada - Pumphouse #3_1 metaG | ecosystem: Environmental > Aquatic > Deep subsurface >... | reverse complement strand
TTTGCATCAACTTTATTTTCTTGGCAATGGATAATAATGATTCTTGTGTACATAACAGCTTATTTAATTATTTCATATGACCATTTTGTTAAATTGTTTAGAAATGTTATTCATTTTAAAAATATTGTTAATGAATCTTTACTTATGTTATTAGCTTCTTTAGGTGCTTTTTGTATTCAAGAATATCCTGAAGCAATTTTAGTTATGATATTAGCTCAAGTTGGTGAAGTTTTTGAAGAAATATCTATAAATCAATCTAAAAATTCCATTATTGATACAATTGATACTAGACCAAAGACTGCTATTAAATTAATTGGTGATAAAAGAGAAACTGTGCTAGCTAAAAATCTTAAAATTGGCGACATAATTATTATAAGAGTTGGCGATGTTATAACTAATGATGGAGAAGTTGTTAATGGTGAAGGAGATATTGATGTTAGTTCTATAACCGGTGAGTTTGTTCCTGTTCATGTATCAAAAAATAATGAACTGATGAGTGGATCTTTGCTAAAAACAGGATCAATTGAAATGAAAGTTACTAAAATTTTCGAAGATTCAACAACAAGCAAGATTCTTGCGATGGCGATGGAAAGTAACGACCATAAATCGAAAGCAGAAACATTTATTGATAAGTTTGCTCGTTTATATGTTCCAATTATTTTCGGAATTGCTCTTGTTACTGCTGTCATTCCACCTTTATTTATATGTGGAATTAACGGAACTTGGACTTGGGATATCTGGCATCAATATATTTATAGTGGTTTGACATTATTGGTTATTGGTTGCCCATGTGCAATCGTTATATCGGTTCCTTTAGCTTATTTTATGGGTATTGGTTTAGCTTCAAAGAACGGGATAATAATTAAAGGATCGAACTATTTAGATCGAATTAACGAAATAAGTGAAGTGGTAATGGACAAAACAGGCACATTAACTACTGGAGAGTTTTCGGTAACAAACGAACATTTTGAAAACATTGATAAAGATACTTTTGAAGAACTTTTATTTATTGGTGAAAACAACTCTTCTCACCCAATTGCTAAAGCAATTATAAAATATATTAATATTCAAAAACCCTTGCAAAGACCTATTAATTTTAAAGAACAAGGTGGATTAGGTGTTTCCTATGAACACAATAATAAAGAAGTATTGATAGGAAGTGTTGCGCTATTAAGGAGTAAAAATATCAATGTTGCTGAGGTTAGTTCTAACCTTACAATTATGTATGTTAGTTACGATAATAATTATGTTGGCTATGTTGAACTAGAAGATACACCAAAAGAAAATTCAAAATCGACAATTGCATATTTATCAAGTCATGGCATTAAAACATTGATGTTAACTGGAGGGAAAGCCACCAGTGCTCAGTACATGTCAGATTATTTAGGTATAAAAGAATATTATGCTGATTTACTTCCGGAAGACAAAATCAATTATTTAAAAGAAGAAATATCTCATAAAAGCAAAAACAAAGCAGTCGCTTTTGTTGGAGATGGTATAAACGATTCTCCTTCAATAATCTTATCTGATGTTGGATTTGCGATGGGTGCCTTAGGAAGCGAAGCGGCTATTCAAAATGCTGATGTTGTATTGATGAATGACGATCCAAAATCTATTGTTAACTCAATTAAAATTGCTAAGATCACCAGAAATAAATCTATATTTAATATAGTATTTGCTTTAGTCGTAAAAGCGGCGATTATGGTCCTCTCTTTTATACCAGGTGTTAACCTACCAATGTGGGTTGCTGTTCTCTCAGATACAGGTCTATCAATGCTTTTGATAATCAACTCAATCCTTATAATTTTAAGAAAAATTAAATAATTTTATAAAAATCTTATAGAAATATTGTTGACTACATCGACAATATTTTTGTTTTTCAAAAAATCTTTTTATAATTGCTTGACAACAATTAAATATGACATATAATATTATTAGCACTCAACAAGCGAGAGTGCTAAAAATTAAAATTAAATACTTTAGGAGGTATTATTTATGAATTACGATGTTAACAAAAATTATTATTTTAACCCTTTTGAGGAATTGTTTGGAATTCCATTTGATAACGAATCTCACAAAAACAATTTGATGAAAACTGATATCAGAGAAAATGACGAGGCTTTTATTATGAGTATTGAATTACCAGATGTTAAAAAAGAAAATATTAAGGTTTCTTTGAATGGTGATTACCTCAATATTGATGCAACTAGAAAGAGCAATATTGATGAAAAAGATAAAAATGGAAAAAACATTCATAGAGAAAGATATTTTGGATCAATGAGCAGAAGTTATTATGTTGGCGATAAAGTTAAAGAAGAAGATATTACAGCTAAACTTAATAACGGAATTCTTGTCCTTGATATCAAAAAGCCAGTTAAAGAAGCTAATAAAGAAGAGAAGAAGTTTATTAGTATTCAATAATTATTAATTGATTAAGACGGCTTTCCCCTAGCCGTCTTTTTCAAGTATAATCGTAAAAAGATATGGTTTTTGAATAAATTCAATATATTTTTTGATACATGCACTGAAGAAAGTTGTATTATAAATGTAATGTTAGGAGGTCATATTATGGAATTTTGTAATTGGATGGATAAGCTTCCAAAGATCGTCAAGATTTTATTTGCTATTTTCTTACCTATTCTCTATATCATTTATCGTTTAGTTAAAGATATAGTTGGTAATGCAAATGCTGTCATTATCGTTCTTGATATCTTATTAGGAATCGCCCCAGTTCCATTTGTGTTCTGGATCTTAAACTTAATTTGGATTATTTCCAAGGATCAAGTTTTTGATTTTGCTATTTGGGTCAAATAGTCTTAATACATTATTAATGAACTGCAAAAGTCGTTATTATCTAACGACTTTTTTTATGGCAATTTTTTAAAGTTTTTAACACTCAAAACTATTATGTCTAAAGAGAGATTATTCACTCTACAATTGTAAGTTCTGTGCTTATAATGAAGTTAGTAGATATAAAAATGTCTCATAAGAATGGAGGTTTAAAATAAATATTTTTGAGAAAGTTTTGCATATCATTATTAGTGTTTTGATGATTGTTTGTGGAATTTTATTTTTCGTTGTGCCTGAAAGTGGTTATGCTATTTTATCGTATACTTTTGGAGCAGTTATTATGTTTATTGGATGCGCAGAAATGTTTATTTACATAAGATTTGGTGTTGGTTTATTAGGTGGAGGCTGGGTATTATGTGATGCAGTTTGCTCTATTATTTTTGGTATTTTCTTATTATGTAATCAAACTTTTACTATGACATTTTTACCATTTGTTTGCGGAATTTGGATTGTGGTGTTAGGTTTTGTTCGTTTCATTGGTTCTTTCGATTTAAAGAAATTAAATATGTCAAATTGGTTTACTGAAATGTTGATCGGTTTACTTGATATTGTAATTGGATTTATATTCTATTTTCTTCCAGAAGTTGGTGCTCTAACAGGAGTAATTTGTGTTGGTATATTACTCATTGTTGGAGATATATCAAATATTGTTGACCTTATTTATTTTTGGAAAGCCAAAAGATATGCTAAAAAGTTTCTGCCAATTGATGATGAGATCAAGGATAAGAAATAAATTTAAAAGTTAAACATATAAAACTATTATAAAACGCTTCATTTATAGATCGATTATGTAATGAAGCGTTTTATTTTGTTTATACTTGTTGAATAAAGTTTTATGATTTAAATAATGAAAATAGAAAATTACAATATTACGTTTTTTGAAGGTAACAAACTATCAAAATTAGTTGTTTTTATTCACGAAGATAAATCAATTGTTGAGAAAATATTTACTAAAATCGAAGAGATTAAACCAACAATTGTTTGTATTGAAGGAACGGATCGGAATTCTGACTTTTCACCTTCTTCAGCATCAATAAAATTATTCGGTAAGACTACCAATTTTTCAGGAAACGCTAGCCAATACCTATTATTTTTTAAAAATGTTCTTTTTCCAAGATGTTTAAAAGAATTAAAAATCATAGATGATGACAGTTACAAATTTTGTATTGGCGGTTATTCTTTGGCTGGATTATTTGCTGTTTATTCTATTTTTTATTCTAATTTATTTTCTTATTGTTTAAGTTGTTCGTCGTCTTTGTGGTTTCCTAATTTTGTTGACTCAATTAAAGGACAAAAAGTATCTAATAAACTTGAGTTTACATATTTTTCTTTAGGTGATGAAGAAGAGAAAAGTAAAAACCCACTTATATCAATGGTAAGATTTAAGACAAATGAATGTATTGATATTTTCAAAAATCAAAATGTAAAAACTTTGTTTGAAATGAATAATGGAGGACACTTTAAAGATGTTGAACTAAGAATCCTTAAAGCTGTAAATAATCTTATTAAATTCGATAGTTTATAAAAACCCTTGCAAATACCTTGTTATTTTTAACAATCTAGTAGGATAACGATTCAAAAATATTGATTAAAGTTTCTTTTTTATTGTAAAAATAATTAGTATTTTTATGGAAAGTATAAAGAAATATTATTTTATTTTATATATATAAGGTGAAAAACTATTTAATAACAAATTTTTTTGCCATAATATATGTAAATAACCGAGGTATTGAAATGTCTGATTTTGAAAATGCGATGAAGTGTTTTATGGTTATTACTTTTAGAATTGATTCGACAAAAGATATTTTAAGGCAACCTTTAGTGTTAATTGATTCGACAATTAATGTTCCTGAGATTTCTAATCTTCATATTTTAAAGGAATGTTTTTCGTATTTAAATGAATCTTCAAACGTTTGCAAAGTTTACGGAACTTCTAAATATAAAAATTTAATAAAGAAAAACTTATCCGGAAACAAAAAGAATTATGGCTTTTATCTTCCTGTTGTTATTAAAAGGAAAAAATACGCTTTCTTTGTTAAGGTTTGGAAAAATATTTCTGAACAAAAAACTTATATTATTTTTAGTTTAGAGGACAATTATGGTCTTCCTGGCTATGAAGAATTATTAAAAGAAGATTTTTGCGATCCACTAACAAACTTATTTAACCGTAATATTTATGAATATAAAATTAATAAAATAACAGGAAATAATTTTATTGGTTTAATTGATATTGATAATTTTAAAAAAATTAACGATATTTATACTCATCATGTTGGAGACAGAATTATTCGTAATGTTGGCTCAATTTTAAAAAAGATCAATAATTGTCATATTACTTTTTTCCGAATTGGTGGTGATGAGTTTGTTTTTTACACTGAGGATTTAACTTATGAAAAAACAATTAGCTATCTTAACAAAGTAATAGAGCAAGTTAACAATATTAAACTGAACGGTTCCAGAGTATTTTGTTCGATTGGTATGGTTAAATATGACGGACTTGAAAACCAAGACGTTAAAGACTATAGAATATATGCTGATTTAGCAATGTATAAATCAAAAGAGGAAGGCGGAAACAGAATCACTTTCTTTGAACCTGAATATATTAAAACAATTATTAAAGATGAAAAAGTTATTAAACTGATAAAGGGTCTTAAAAAATAAAATCTTAAAAAGAGGTAAATTGTATGGGAACTAGAGCTAGAAAAAATAAGTCACTTAGAAAGAATTTAAAATGGTATCAAATCCTTAGGATTTTAAGTATTTCACTTATCATTATTTCGTTATGTTTAGGTTTTATTTTTTGGACAATTGAACAAAAAGTGTTATTTTCGGTCTTTGAAGGTATAGCTTTTGCTTTATTGGTTTCATTTTTGGTGGTTGATGAAATATTTTTTAATAAGTTATCTAATTATTTTTTCTTCAATATTTATGAAGTTAGTAATGATAATTTTACTGCCTTATCTGAAAGAAGGTTTGATTTACAAAAAATTCAAAACGATAGAGGTTATTACGAAATCGATGTTACCAATAAGACAATAGATAATCTTATCGACGCATATAAGGGAATCATTTTAAGTAGTGACAAAATTAATGTCAATACTTTACAACTTGGATATTATGATAGTTCTTTAAAACTTGTTGATTACGAGTGTTTTGTTCAAAATATTAATTATTTCATTAATGGTTCAAAATCTTTTCGTACCAGTTTTATTGAGATAACAGCTGAAAATGTTAGTTTTGAAAATAAAGAAGTTTTAGAAAAAATTTGCCAATTGACAAGAGATACTTTTTCAGAAGATCGTGTAATTTTATCTTATAAAAATGAAACCCAACTTGTTGCTTTTGTAATTAATGTTGGAGCTTCATCAACATTTATGTATCAATGTCGCGTTATTGTTGAGTCTTTTAATCAAATGAATTTCTTAAGTAAAGGTAAAAAGATTGGAAGTATTCGTATTAGTGTTGTTTCATATCCATTTAGTGATGTCAATGACATTATTTCCGATTTAAATATTTGTGATAATAAAAATGTTGAAGGTGTTTATGGATATTTTCCAAATAACATTATGTCGAAGAAATTAAGTTTAAGGAGTGAAGACGAAAAAAGAAATTTATTTAATGAAATTGTTTATAAATTAACTATTGTTAAGGAAAACGAAGCAGATTCGTTCGTTCTTCAAGAACAAATTTTCTCAAACTTAAATTTATGTGTTGATGTTTTTGAATTCGATTTTGGTGGATTTGTTGCCAAAGATTATGGTCGTGGTTATATTCTTAAAGATAATTATTCTTCAGAAAATGGTAGGGTCAAAGAAAAAGAAGGAACTATCGATAATTTTGATGACATAATGACATTAGCTAAATATACAGACAAAGATAACACTTTTACTTTCTATGAGAGAGAAAGAACTGTTCCTGAAGTAAGAACTATATTAAATAAATATAATTTGCAAAGCGGTTTCTTCTTTTTCTTCTATCGTGATGGCGCTTTGTTAGGCATGATTTATTTTGTCAATCAAAAGTCAAAATTTGTTATTAGCTCATTTGATCGTGAAAGTTTAACCTATATTTGTACTTTATATCGTTTCTTCTATATTAACTCCATTTCGTCTCAATACATTAAAGAAATTAATGTTATGCTTGATACTGTTTTAAAAGGAAGCAACAAAGAAATTTTCTTTCTTAATAAGGATAATTATAGAATTGAGCATTCTTCCATTGGATTTAAAGAAATGTTCCCAAATGCCAATGAAAAGAGACCTCTTTGCTATAAAGCATTATTTGGACTTGATGCTCCATGTAAAGATTGTTTTATTAAAACCAGTCAACCAAAGCATTTTAAAGTAAACGAAAATAACTTTAGGGTTTATCCAATTAATATTGATAATAATGATTATCGTATTATTGGTGTTGTTGATGCTATGGATAGTGATAGTTATGGAAGAAATAGATTTGATCCAGATTTATTAATTTATTCTTTCTATTCTTTAAAAATATATTTAAGCAATGCTTTCATTAGTGGTTCAAAGGGTTCTTTATTATTTGTTAGATTAGATAACCAAACTTCAATTTTAAGAAAAGTTGGTGAAGATCAATTCCAATATATGATGAAAGATATTATTCATAGATTAGATTTGGCCAGTTTGAGTTCAAAATGCTTTATGTATAAGGGCGATACACTTTGCTTTATGTTTAATGAAGAAGGTAGCAGCCGTGTTTATGACTATATGGAAATTATTAATCACGTAGTTAAACATAGATACAATTTTAACAATCAACAAATTCAAATTTTGCCTACCTTATTCATGGTTAATTATCCTCAAGATTTTACTAATACGGATGCTTTATTTAGATATGTTGAAACTAATATTAATAAAGTTCCATCAAGTGCTGAGAACAAACTTTATCTCGTTGATAGTGGTGCAAGTAGATTTGCTAGTAGATCTAAATATACATTTCAATTGCTTGAAAAGGCCGCTAAAAACAATAATTTCGAACTTTCAGCAAGATTAATCGTTCATGCAGATAACGCTAAAACATATGGTGCTGCAATCATAATTAATTTAAAAGATGATTTAAGAGCTACATATATTCCACGTAATACATTCGAAGAAATTGTTACTGTCAATAATGAACGTAATAGGTTAACGAATAATTTGATCCAACAATTGGGTGGTTATTATATTACATTAGGCAACTTCTTATATAGATCAACTGGTTTAGAAAGATTCATTATCTACACAGATCATGATTATTTTGAAACTAAAGATTACCTTGATGCTTTAATTAACATTAAAAAGAGATTCTTGTTTAGCAACAACTTCTTAACATTTGCCATTAACGAAAATGATATTGCAAGATTCCAAGATTTATATAAACGTTTAAATAAAGAGTTGGAACCACTTGCTGTTCCTTTAATTGTTACAAATTTCACTGATACTGCAATTAAAGTAGCTGATCTTGCTGCTTTAGGATTTAACGAAATTCGAATCGACGCTTCTCTTGTCCGTGATATAGTTTACGATCAAAATGCTTATGATGTTTTATTTAAGATTTGCGATAAAGCAAAAGCATATAATATGAGCGTTACAATTTGTGGCGTTGATACAAACGAACAACATGAAAAGATTAAAGGATTACCAGTAAATTATTTAGAAGGTGCCATCTTCAATGGTGTAATGCCATTCGATGATTTCCATAGATTTATAAAGACTTATAATAGATAGATATAGAGACCTCTGCTTGATTTATGATTATTTCATATAAAAGCGAGGTTTTCATTTGTAAATTTATAAAATTTCGATCCAACAATCAAATAATTGTTTTTATCTATATTTGAGTAAAAATATGGAAAAAACTTAAATAAATCAGTTAAATATACAATTTTTTTGATATTTTGTAGAATATTAATCATTTTTTAATATTTTATTGTATTAAATTTTTAAAAAATAAATTTTCTTTTTTCTTTTTAATTTTAAAAAATAATTTATAATAAGAGCGTAAAAAGCAAAACTAGAGTAATCTAGCGACGCAAAACTATAGGGTCTTAATTGAGATTGCCAGTTGCCGAATGACAAAGCATGAACAATTTTAAGAAAGCATTATTATCATTTTTAGTAGTTATATCAGTTGTTGGAGTCACAACTGCTTCTTTTACGTTCGCTTGGTTAATTCCAGCCGGAGCTGGTAATTTGGTATTAACAGCCGGAATTTATCCATGTATTGTTAAAACTGATGTTTATTCAGCTAAGAAAGACACAACTAACAATACTGATTTCACCAAAATTAATTGGAAAATTGTGAATCAAGGTTTTGAAGTTGAAGTTAATGAAGGCAGTACTCAAAGCATTTCAAGTGGAACATTAAATATTAATTTTGGTGCAATGAATTTTGACTTTTTTGCTGATATAGATAGAAATTTAATTGATGATGGTAATTACAATATAATCAATCCTCATAATTTCTTTTTTTCATTTGTTGAAATTGACTATTTTAAAGAATTCTCTAAATGTTTTGTTACATGTTCTCATAATTTTACTGTGACATATTCTGGAAGTGAAACATATCCTAATTTAGTTAAATTTAGGTATATTGAAACCAGTGCGGTAGCTAGCGATACCAAGAAATTAATTGAAACTGATTTAACAAATCTAAAGGATATCGGAAGTGATTATTCAAACATGAAGAATTTGAGCGATACTACTGGAAATCTAAATAAATTACAAATCAATCCTAATGGTAACGATAAATATAGTCATGGCACTTTGTTTGGTTTTTATCTTGATCCAACAGTTATTTTAGATATGTATAGAAACAACTTTGTTTTAAATACTAATGGTTTAAATTTATCGCTTAAATATACGATTACAGCAAGTGAGGGGCAATAATATGAAAAAGAAATTTTCGAAAGTTGTTTCTATTATTTGTTTGTTTGCTTGTTCAATTGCTGCCGGAGCAACAATTACTTATGCAGCATATTTAAATGATGAAAAGTATGATCAGCAAATTATTGTTAATACTAATTTTAGTAGTTTTTTCACTACTGGAGATGGTTCGGCAATTGATCCTTATACAATTAGTAATGAAACTCAACTACAAAACTTAAGTTTTTTAACAAATTTAGGTGTTTTTACCAAAGAAACAAACTTTATTTTAGGTGCCGATTTTACTTGTGTTGGGACTTTAGCGCCAATCGGAACAATTGATACACCATTTTATTCTCAATTTAATGGAAACGGTCATACAATCACTGATCTGCATGTTGTCGGAAGTGATTTAAGTGATGTTGGAATGTTTGGTTATGTGGCGCAAGGTGGCACAATTAAGAATTTTGTCTTAACAAATGTAACAGTTGAAGGTACTGGAACACTAACTTCCTATCAAGATCCAACTACAACAATTAATAACAATCCATTACGAAGTTTAATTAGTGAAGATACATCTAATGCTATCTCACTAACTATTTCAAGTTTTTCATTAACGTTATCTAGTTCAACAATCACTGATAGTAACAATAAGGCTTATTCTTTATTAACAAAATCAAGCAATACAAATGTTATTACGGATTCTGGAACAATTATTTCTGGTACTGATTATAATGGATGGTTAACATATGAGATTTATGTTGAAGCGCTAGTACTAATCAACAATGAATATCGTATCGTTCGATATGTTATTGAGCGTTATAGATTTTGGTGTGATACCGGTTCTATAATAGTTGATTCTTTAAACAAGAAAGCACCAAAGAAATTGATTCATACTCCAAATTCCCAAGTTAATAATGTTGATAAATACTATGAGAAAGAACTTGCTTATATTGGTATTGTAGCTGGACACCTTGATGGAGATGCTACTTATATTGGTGTATATGGTGGAAAAATTTTAACAACTTTAAAGCCTTTTAGAAGTTTCTCTACTTTGATAGGTAGAAGAATCGACGATAGTATTTCCGATACAACCTCTTCAGTATCAAAGGAAAGTGTTGATTTTGAAATGGTTTATGAGAATCAGAGTTTATCTTATACTCATTCAGGTAAAGCTGGTGCAGCAACCAATACAACTGGAAATTATGGTCCTGAAATGTATAAAAATTGTTACATTAATAATATTTATAATAGTAATCTAAATGGTTATTTTACCGCTAATGCCAAAAGATCGATTAGATTCTATGGTGATTGTGATGTAAATGGATCTACCATTACACCTAACGAACATGGATTAGGTTTATCTACTATAAATTATAGATCAAGTGATGAAGCAACG
>Ga0172378_10006277_pt1 | contig 11113 bp, 7 predicted proteins | sample GrowelOW332metaG_FD_119755 | JGI IMG/M metagenome (GOLD analysis project Ga0172378, IMG submission 119755) | Groundwater microbial communities from an aquifer near a municipal landfill in Southern Ontario, Canada - Pumphouse #3_1 metaG | ecosystem: Environmental > Aquatic > Deep subsurface >... | reverse complement strand
GGAGTTCGACATACCGGAGACCCTGACCGATCGCCACGCTTTTGTAATCGAATGCGTAATCGATTCCTCCCGACTCAAGAAGACTCAGAAGAAACATGCTTGAATCCCGGATGATTACTTTGCCGTCCGATTCAGGATGCAGAATTTCCGGAAGTTTGACTACGCTTCCGTTTTCGGTTTTGTTCACGACAAGAGCCGGACTGAAACTATCTCCTATGACCGTATTGAAGAGACCCGGACGCTCGAGCTGATTTTCTGCAAGCATCATCATAATGAGTGCTCTGTATCCGGATGCATCCAGCGTCGGATTGGAAAACCCGACCTTCACCTCAGCTTTTTCAAGTATTTCATACCAGTTGTCAGAGGAGATTTCATCAGCATAGGCACTTTCATTGGTAAATGCCAGGACCATCTCATTCCGGGCGAAGGGTGTGTACCAGTCAGTGTAATTCACTCCGTCTGGTCCTTCCCGATACATCATATCGGGAATCAGCGACTCGTCTGCCACGACGAGCAGGTCTATCGACCGGTTAAGGTCGGTTACCTGACGAATCGCCTGAATACTTCCATGTCCTTCCACCTGGATATCGATTTCCGGGTGAAGGGCTTCATACTCCTGTTCGATTTCATCCAGAGGGAGGAGCAGACTTCCGGCAGGGATTACTTTGACCACGGTTTTTTCGGCAATACAGCCCGAACAAAGTATGATCAGGATGACAATCAGAACTGCAGAAATGAGCAGGGTTTTTTTCATCCATGGACCTCGATTCGGTCGACCCATTTGACCCAGAGACTGCCTTCGGTTATGACATCCGGTTCGGTCGTCATCGTTGCCATACGGAGAGGTCCGCCGTCATCATACGAATAAGGTTTGCCGTCTACGGCATACATCAGGATGGGTGTCATGTTTGCAGGAGTTTTCAGCTCTTTCAGGTTTGCATCGAGACACAGAAGATCCTCTCCTAAAAGCTGTTCATACGAGAACACCCAGAGATACCCATCTGCTGCGGAAACATGCACGGTCTGTCCTTCGTGAACACCGCCGACCTGATTCAGAAGTTCAATCAGGGGAACGCCCGTTATTTCATAGGGTCCGTATTTTATTCCGACTGTCGAGACAGCATAGCCGTGTCCGCTCACCGAAGGCAGTGCCGCAATTTCGGATACGGTCATGACTTTTTCATTGCCGTCTGACCCGGCAAGCGTGAGCGGCCAGTCGATATCCGCATAGGGATTACTGATGCATCCGGCAGTGAATATGCATGCCAGGACTGCGAGAATAAGAAGAATTTTTTTCATGTCTGTCTCCGGAGAAGAACAGCTCCGAGGATTCCTGCAAGGAGTATGCCGGGTCCCAGAGGAGAAGCTGCGGCTTTTGTCGGGACAGCTGTCTGGTTCGTCAGGGATTTTGCAAGAGCGCCTGCCTCGCCTGTATATCCTCCTTCATAGATTCGAATCTCACTGACCCATTTGACGGTCAGACCGCTGGTCGAGGGATAGAGTCCGTCATAGAAGTACACCGATTTCTCCGGCAGGGTCTCACGCATGTCATTGTTTCCAAAGACATGGAGACCTTCGGCATTCGTGGAGTTGTCGGCAAGGAAAACCAGCCGCATTCCCAGGAAGTATCCGTCTTTTCCGGTATAGCCGATACCCTGACGTTCTCCGACTCCCGACACATCTTCGCCCACATACCAGCATACGGCAGCGGGTCCCTGACGTGCAGATGGCGTGTAGATGGTCGAATATCCGTATTCCACATGATATCCGTCGGCGGCAGTGATCATGACATCATCATCTGCGGTCATTCCGCCGATAAGATTACAGAGATCTTTTACATCGGTTCCTTTCACGGCTCCGCGGTCTTTGAAGCTTCCGGTCTCGTTTACATCCCAGCGGGCTTCGGGATCATCGGTGAAGACAGGACCCTGGTGATAATAATGTGTCATGCCGTCTCCCTGAACCGGGAGATTTTCTTCCATCCACTGATAACTGACGGTTTGCTGTTCGAGAATCGTGCCGTTCTCTGCGATACGAATGAGCTGCAGTTCGGTCGTTGCACCTGAGGATACTGCCGATGCAGCGGATACAAGACAGATTACTGCAAGCAGTGTGAGTAAAATAATTCTGAGTTTCATATTTTTCTCCGGATAAAAAGCAGGGCTCCTGAAAGAATGCCGGGAATGATGCAAAGTCCGAGGGGTGAGGTCACCGGGTCGGCCGGGCTGAATGCATCGCCTGCGGTCCCTTTCGGGAAGATTTTCGTGAGAACACTGTTGTCCTCCGATGCCTCGGCAACTTTGAAGAAGGTCGAGGTGAATTCACTCCCGTTAACATCGATTCTGACATAGCCGAGAGTGTGGTAAATCGAGGTCACCATCTCATCTGCCGGGTCGGTGACCGGCGAATAGAGCGGAGCTCCGCCTGCTCCATTTGTCACATACATGATGTCCCCGGATTCATACCGTTCGTATGCATGCATGTGGGCTGAGTAGGTTGCGGCAATGCTGCCGTTTTCGAAGATATTCTGCCAGACGGGAATCTGTTCTGTGGTCAGTCCGGTCCGTTTCTGATCAGTTGTATAGAACGGGTGATGGAAGAATGCAATCTTCGTCCCGGGACTTTGTGTTTCTTCAGTGAGCCAGGCTGTCTGGTTTTCAAACCTGGTCTGTGTCCACCCGTTCGTGTTCAGGACAAGGAATTTCAACGAGCCGGCGGTGAATGCATACCAGTCAGGCATCCCGAATATTTCGGTGTAAAGTTTTGATTCATCATGATTTCCCTGGACCGGGATGATGATTGTGTTTGCATACAGACTACGCCCTGCAGAGAAAAACTGATCCCACTCTGCCGGGTCATTTGCCTCCCCGGAAAAATCCCCGAGGTGGACCACGAAGAGAGGATTTTCGGTAAGGATACTTAAAGCGACCACGCCGTGCCGCTCTGCCTGGGTAAACGGGGGTTCGCTTCGTGTATCGCCCGATACAACAAACGTGTAGTTTTCTGCGCCAAAGGTGCGGAATGAATAGATCTCTGACCATGAATCATTCACGAGAATCCGGTATGCATATTCGGTGTCGGGAATCAGGTCTTTGATAATGATATGATGGAATTCTGCCGGTTCAGAGGTGAACATGGTGGTGTTCCCGTTTAAGGTAAGTTCCACTGCCCCGGATGCGTTTTCATACAGATAATAATGAATCGTTACTGTGTCCTCATCCGCGGATGTAATGTACGGACCCCATCGCGGCAGGTCTGCGGCAGAAACTGCCGGAACCAGAAGAAAAAGGAGCAGGATGATGACACAGATTCGTTTCATATCAGTATTTCCTGACGAAGAGGAAAGCTCCGAGAATTCCGAGTATGCCTATGACAAAACCGAATGACGGGGATTGGGTTCCGGTTGGTTCCGGTTCTGCCGAAGATGTTTCGGTGATTCTGATTATTTCAACATTCTGGACCGACAGACCGGTGGTCGTCGGGTATTTTCCAGAATAGAAGTACCAGTCCTTTTCATCCATGGATGCCTTTTCATCAGCTACGCCGAACACATGATAGCCCCACGGGTTCCGAGTGGTATCTCCGGTGAACATGAGACGCATTCCTGTGTAGTAATCAGGAACATATCCGTACTCTTTGCTGTACCATGCGATGAAAACCGTGCCCATTGCCGGGTCGGGACTGTAGATGTACTTCTGCGGGAAGGTTTTCTGCAGTCCGTCGGCAGCAATGAACGTAATCTCTGCATTTTCACCGGCTCCGCCGACAAGTTCGCAGAGGTCTTTGACTGAGGTCCCCATAAGGGCCCCCATGTCTTTGGACTCGACATTTACCGACTCGGTCGGGTCCCAGATATCGCCTTCGAAGATCGGGCCCTGAAGATAATAATGGGTATAGCCGTTTCCAACAACAGGGAGATTGTTCTCCAGCCAATAATGATCCACTGTCGTGGAGTTAAGGCAGCCTCCGTCGGAAGGGTATTTTTCGATGGTGAGATCAGTCGTTGCCGCTCCTGCGCATGCGAAGAGACACAGAGCGAGCACCATTACGAGGCTTAGATAAAGTATGTTTTTTTTCATAGCAGGGTATTCTCCCGTTTTATTTTCTCCGGCATATAATGCAGGCCGCTCCGATAATGCCGAGAATCACCATGAAGAGCGGTGCAGGCGAGGAGGCGGATGAACTATCGGTAATGATCTCGATTGAGTTGATCTGATATGCGGACAGCTGAGCGGTTGAAGGCAGAACTTCCGATGCATGGAATAGTCCGTAATCCTCTTCAATCATGGATATTTTCATATCATACAGACTGTAGACCCGGTAGCCTTCAGGATCTTTTGTGTTTTCATCGGAGGTGAAGAAGAGCCGGAACATGCCGTCATATCCGGACGGTCCGTCCGCTCCATTGCGGCTCCATGCAAGAAACATTGTGCCCATTTCGGGTTTCGGGTCGTAGATATAGGCATATCCGTCGACGAACTCGGTGATGAGCCCGTCTGCCGAGGTGAATCTGAGCAGGTCTCCCTTCTCCATTCCTCCGACAAGGTCAATCAGATCTTTTACCGAAGTCCCTTGTACCGCGTCTTCGACTTTGAAGCGGGTATTGGTGTATGCTGCGGGGAACTCTTCGTTTACATCCCAGGATTCATCAGTTCCTGCCAGAGAATTCATGACCGGACCCTGAACCGCATAGATGAGTTTTCCGTCACCAATGACATCGAACCCGGTTCGAAGTTCTTCCCAGGATTTCGATGCTTCGCTGATTACCGTGCCGTCTGTCGTGACTTTTTTCACGGTGACCGAAGTTACTGCCGCCGGCGCTCTGAAATCGCTCAGCGTGATGCGTTCCACATCACGAAGATGGTTGTCGGAAGAAATGCCGGTTCCAGTCAGGAACGGTTTGATTTTTATCAGATTTCCCGTTCCGTTCTCCTGTTTATAGATGGCAAGAATGACATGCAGTCTGTCGTCCTTAACATCATCTGTGGTCAGGGTGACTTTTGAGGTTGCGTTTTCCAGAAGGATTGTGTATCCTCCGCTCAATGCATCGGTGTTGAGCCCGTGAAGGTGGAAGTCATCCAGCCAGCCGAGAATGCTCGTCAGAGCCATTCCGTAATAGACATCGCCGTTTACATCGGTCCATGTCAGGTTGTGCGTGATTGTATTCGCCGAGGTAACGCCGCCAAAGTCTTCAACGCCTCCTACTGCACGATACATTAACGTGTCTGTAATATCCGAGGTGATCCTGCCTGTCCCTTCAATCGACCAGCCTCCTGCAGACTGTTCGATTCCTGTCGGGACATCGAATGAAACCGAGGCAACATCTTCGAGGAGAATAGCTGCATCGCCGGACTTCGCGGCATCGATCAGGCTCACGAGGATTTTTCCTCCGTCCATTTTGTCGGCAAGCAGGTAATGGTCGGCAGCAACGTCAGATGATGAAATTATGACCGATGATCCGTGCGTGTCTGTTACCCGGATCTGGTAATTTTTTGCCGCAAGGCCGGTGTTGAAGGAGAAGTGCGTGGATGAGGTCATCGACTCGATATCATCAACTATTGCAACAATCAGCCGGAGTTTTACCCCGGTATATGTGTGAGTTCCGTCTGTAAACACCACTTTGTGGGTGGCATATTCCGAGGCGGGAAGGAATGTGGAAGACTCGTCGGTCCATGAGGCATCAGCGGATTTGTCATAGTAGAGCGGGGCGGAAAATACGCCGTTGAGCATAATCGGCCAGGTCTGGGAGACTTCCTGACCCATTGAGATGTAGAAGAGAGCGGTCGAGCTGTCAAAGTCTGCGATGGTGTTTCCTGCATCGAGTTTATCGCCGCCGATCTGAATGATTACCGCTTCGCCGGTTGAGAGGACTGTGTCCGGATTCAGCCGTTCTGTTATAACATCGTTCTCGATTTTGTAGACATTGATGTATTCTGTGTGAACTTTGCCGGTCTTGTCGGTAATGGTCGAAAACATTATGTCTGCTGTCGGTTTGTTGTTATATTTCAGAGAATAGTCCAGACCGAGGGCTTTTATCATGCCGACAGGCGAGTATGCTGAGAAAAAAACATCTTCTTGTGCGTGAGTGTCGCTGGCTGAAACATTTACCGGGAAATCGGGCGTATCCGTAATTTCCAGAGCACCGTTGTAGAGATATACCGGTGCGGCAGAAACTGATGCGGCGAGAAGACCCAGACACAGCAGAAAAATAATGAATAATCCTGAAATTGTTTTTATATTCATAATGGTCTCCGTTTATGTTATGGTGATGGAGAACTCCATCTCCACGGTTTTTCCGTCATTGCCGATGAACTGCCCGGTAATCACATCGCCGGATTTCACTTCATAGATATTTACAGCGACGGATTTTGTATCGCTGCCGTATCCGTCGATTACGGTATTCTTGTTCACGGTGATCTTCCATTCGGCATAATCGCTGTTCTCAAAGTTCTCGAGTCCGTCGAAGAGAAGCACATCACTTATGCTGTATTTTTTGTCACCGACAACCGGCTTCATACCGGATGAAAGAATGGCGCCAAGGACGGTATTTCCGGCGACCTCATAGGATGAGCCGCTTGAGGCGATGACCGGTATTTTACTCGCGGATGCCTGGACCTTGGGTGAGTAATCACGTGCTTTCGGCACTGAGATTTTTTCGAGGTCAAGGCTGATTTCTGTGATGCCGGAGATCTCCATGTCTCCGGTCACGGCCGAGCCGGTAAGTCTGAGCGGCCATCCGTCCAGTTCTGTGAGAAGGGCGCCGTTTTTCGTGTTTGCGACAAGGTAGCCGGCGTTCATGTATGCAGCTTTGCTGCTGATGGTCGTGCTGCCGTCTGAGCCGGTTACGGTGATGGCATAGCCCGACTGAGCGAGCGATCTGTTGTAGGACTCTCCTGAATGGGAATTTTCGTCATCGACGAATCCGGTCAGAAGCCACAGAGGCATGCCGCCCCAGATATTTCCCTCACTGTCTGTGTAGGTAATGCTGTGCATCGATTCATCGCCCATCAGACTTATGCAGGCAAGACCTGACTCAAAGTATCCTTTGGTCATTTCAGCATTCACGGAGCCGTTCAGCTGAAGTGTCCAGTCGACATTTTTCGGGCGGATCTCGATTTTCACGATGTTCTGTGTGGACAGTCCTCCCGGAGAAGCAAAACCGCTGTTGTAGTGCCAGAGTTCTTCAGGGATTGTGTAATACATATCCGCACTGCTGAAGACATTGTCGTCACTCGAAAAGAAGAGTCTCGGCCCTTCTTTGTAGGCGGGAATCATTTTTCCGTCTGCATACCATGCAATGAAAGCGGTTCCAAGACGGGGATTGGTTTCATAGATGTTGTTGTATTCAAACGTGTTTTTCCAGTTGTCGCTTGCAGTAAAAACGATCTGATCGTTTGTATCCATGCCGCCAACAAGGTCGGTGAGCGTTGAAACCGCGACACCTTTGACATTGTTTATGACCTTCCAGTTTCCGTCAAGATATTCTTCCTTCAGGTCCCAGCCGGCACCCTGACCAAGTTTCGGTTCGGTGATTTTCGTGGCAAGACCCTGGAAACCGAAGGCTGTTTCACCATCGCCGATGACCGGGTAGGTGACCGGATCCGAGATGATTTCAGCCCAGGTAAGATTAATCTGCTTTATGACGCTGCCGTTCACATCATACTTTACGACCGTGATTGTCAGGTCCTCGGGGATTTCCTGGAAATCCGTCAACCGGATTTGGGTAAGACCGGATACTGCAAGGTTCGTGAATGTACTGTTCCAGGTATTATATGCGGCTTCGCCGACAAGTCTCAGCGGGTAGTTATTTCCCGTGAGCGGCTGCCCATTGAGTTTGTCTGCAATGATGTATCCGTTGGAATCAGCCGCGATAAGTCTGCTTTCGATATCTTTGCTGTATCCGTCTCCTGAAGAGAGAACGATGGTGTAGCCGGTTTCTGCAAGGTCCGTGCTGAATGCGGGAATCGAGTAGTCATCGACGTAACCGATCAGCGTTTCAAGCGGGATTCCTGACCAGACATCCTTTGTTGCCGGATCGGTGAACGACGTCTTTGCGGCCGGAGTTATCAGTGCTTCTACTTCGGATTTGCCCAGAGATATGCTGAAGTTCCTGCCTTCAAGGGAAAGGTACCACTCTTCTCCCTGATAGGCGTCCCCGACCAGTTCAATGGATCTGATGTTGCCGAACTCTCCGGATACCGCGGTGCCGACAAGCGTCACCGGTCCGTTTTCTACCGGGGTCCCGTCCGTTTTTTCTGCGGCAATTACATATTTATCAGCATCCGTTTTCCCGCCGGCAATCCCGGATGAACAAATCTCATAGGTCCTGCCTGCATAATCCGTGATAACGATCATGTAGGGATTTTCTGAAATCAGGTCGGTGTTCAATGAGAAGTGACCCTGACTGTATTCTCCGGGGATGCCTTTTTCCAGGTCATCGACTGTTGAAACAAGCGTGTAGAGCGGCATACCCGTGTAACCGTTCACGGTTACGAAATGGTGGGATGATCCGTCATACTCGTCTCTGGTCAGGCAGCGTTCCATCTTTCCTGACAGGAGAACAAGCCCCTCGTCTGAATACCCGGACACAACGGGTTTTTCTGTGACGAGCTCTCCCGCCCATCCGATCGGGGCGACGGGTTTGAACGATGTCAGCGTATCCGTGTAGGAGTAAACAACTCCATTCCTGTCGGTATTTTCTGCAGCGGCTGCCACACCGGTGAATAAGCCGATGATGAGAAGAACCAGAATGATTCTTCCCGCCATTTTTACCGCAGAATTCCTGCTATCTTTTTTACATTGCATTACAGAATCTCCAAAACACCCACTTCAGACTTATATCGACCAAAAAATACCGGTCATGCTGATTAAAATGAGTTAATATACTTATTGTAAGTTTACTATATTGAGTGTTGGGTAAATTACAATTGGTTAATTATTACGCAATACTATATCATATTAACTGATTATATTTAACAGGTTAATTAAACCTGAATTGATGAAGATACACAAAAAAGGTTAAGGTTAAGATTTATCTTCTGCCGAAGTAGATTCCCGCAGCTGCAAGACCTGCAAAGATTCCTGCAATCGGCAGAGGGGAGGCAGTCGAAGTCGGCTGTGCCTTTTCGGTGGTTGCCGTCATGGAAACAGTGCAGTTATCATAGTCGTAGATAAGAGTAATGACCTGACCATTTGTAACAGTAGAGTTGGACCAGTCCGGAAGGGTTTTTGCACCGATTTTCTCGCCATCTATGTAAAGTGACCAGCTGCCGTCGCCTTTGTGCACACGGCCGAGCAGTGAATCGATGTTGAACCACATAGTGTCTGAGCCCATCTGGTTGTAGAACGTGACATTCTTGCCGAACGTGTTGAACAGCATGCCCGCGATTGAGTCGGAGGCAACATCGGTGTTGACACCTGAACTGATTTGGTCTGCCGGTATTACGACAATCGTGTTATCAATAAACACTGTTTTATCTACAGTTTCTGCTGCACTAACGGTTCCGACCAGCAGGAACAGTGCAAGTACTACCAGGAAAATTTTGACTGCATTGTTAATTACTTTCATTTACTAAAACTCCAAAACCCACACCACTGCCGGCATACTGCCGGCGGTTCACATCTTCATTGACAAAAGGTGAATCTGAAAAATGGGTATGCTTATTTTGTATATATGTTTATTAGTTATAGTTTTCTATCGTTCAAGCGGGATTGCGGGAGAAACGGTATGAATAAGGTATGAAAAAAAAGAGAAAGGATTGCGGGTCAGTTTTTGAAACTGTGAATCGGTGCCGGAATTCTTCCGCCGCGGTTAATGAAATCCGCACACGAGAATTTATTCACTGCCTGGATAGGGGCATAGCCGAGAAGCCCGCCGAACTCCACGGTGTCTCCGATATCTTTTCCGATAACCGGAATCAGTCTGACACCCGTTGTCTTCTGGTTTATCATTCCGATCGCGGATTCATCGGCGATGATTCCGGAAATCGTTGCGGCCGAAGTATTTCCCGGAATCGCGATCATATCAAGACCGACCGAACATACCGAGGTCATTGCCTCAAGTTTTTCAATATTAATGGAGCCTCTGTTCACGGCATCGATCATGCCCTGGTCTTCACTGACAGGGATGAATGCTCCGGAAAGTCCGCCGACATATGAACTTGCCATCACTCCGCCCTTTTTGACCTGATCGTTCAAAAGAGCGAGAGCCGCAGTTGTGCCCGGGGCACCAACGGATTCGAGTCCCATCTCTTCCAGAATCCCGGCAACACTGTCTCCGACTGCGGGTGTCGGGGCAAGAGAAAGATCCACGATACCGAACGGAATTCCGAGCCTCTTCGATGCTTCGAGTGCGACCAGCTGTCCCATACGGGTGACCTTGAACGCCGTCTTCTTCACGGTTTCTGAGAGCACTTCGAAGTTTTCGCCGCGGACCGCTTCGAGAGCATGCTTTACCACGCCCGGACCGCTGACACCGACATTGATGACCGCATCCCCTTCGGTCACGCCGTGGAATGCCCCTGCCATGAACGGGTTGTCATCAGGAGCATTGCATAACACGACGAGTTTTGCGCATCCGAGGGATCCGTTTTCCTTCGTTGCCTCAGCGGTTGCTTTTACAATCTCGCCCATCAGTTTGACTGCATCCATATTGATACCGGTCTTTGTCGAACCGATATTTATCGAACTGCAGATCCGCTCAGTAGATGCAAGTGCCTGCGGAATCGACCGGATGAGATTTTCATCCGCCCGTGTCATTCCTTTGCATACGAGAGCCGAGTATCCTCCAAGGAAGTTTACGCCGACCTCTTTTGCGGCTCTGTCGAGCGTTTTTGCGATAGTGACAAAATCCTCCGGGGATTTGCATGCCGACCCGCCGATTAGGGCAATCGGGGTCACCGAGATACGCTTGTTGACGATCGGGATGCCATACTCGTGCTCGATATCATTGCCGACAGAGACCAGATCCTTTGCCACACGCGTGATTTTATCATATATTTTCGTATTGAGTGCATCTAGATCCGTGTCGCAGCAGTCAAGAAGACTGATCCCAAGCGTAATCGTTCTGACATCGAGCTTTTCATGCTCGATCATCTTATTGGTTTCTCTTACT
>Ga0172378_10006276_pt1 | contig 11113 bp, 8 predicted proteins | sample GrowelOW332metaG_FD_119755 | JGI IMG/M metagenome (GOLD analysis project Ga0172378, IMG submission 119755) | Groundwater microbial communities from an aquifer near a municipal landfill in Southern Ontario, Canada - Pumphouse #3_1 metaG | ecosystem: Environmental > Aquatic > Deep subsurface >... | reverse complement strand
CGTTGTTGTAGTTCGGTAACATCGTGCTTTCTCTTTTCTTGGTAACCGATGTAGATTTCATAATTTTTAATAGCATCTTCAAACTTATATTGCTCATAATAGAGCTCACCAAGATAGTAGAAGGCATTTTCTATTTTACGGTTTGTACCTACTAGTAGGTGTTTTTCTGCTAGCTCTTTCTCATTTGTCATAAAACAGCAGACGCCATACCAGTAATTGTATTTTCCATTGCTCCGATAGCGTTTGGCTAATTTCTTAAATACAGGCTTGGCTTTGGCATATTCCTTATTATTATAATAGGTTTTAGCTTGACTCAGACTTTGGGCATGTGAGGTGCTAGCTATGGCTATCATAAAGGCTAGAAAGATGTATAAATGCTTTTTCATAATTCTTCGGTTTAAATGGTAAAAGTACAAAGTTTTTGTCACTTTGTCTGTAAATGTAGCAGCTATCTATGTTAATTCTTCTTTATTTCATTCTTTTCTTCTACTTTTGTGCCGCTTAAAAAGAAATAAAATAACAATATAAATGCGAGGTTGTATATGGCAAGGTTATCGGAAAAAGAACTTTTGTGGAAAAAAATAAATAAACGTTTCAGTAAAGGGGTGGTAGATTACCAACTCATTGAGGAGGGTGATAAGATATTGGTGGGACTCTCTGGTGGAAAAGATTCGTTGGCATTATTAGAGCTGTTGGCACATCGCTCGCGTATCTTTAAACCTCGTTTCTCAGTGGTGGCGGTATATGTTGGGATGACTAACATTGCTTACCAAACAGATGTGGATTATTTGAAATGTTTTGCTGCCGATTTGGGGGTTCCTTTTATTGCATATGAAACTTCTTTTGATGCTTCTACAGATCAGCGTAAATCGCCTTGCTTTTTATGTTCCTGGAACCGTAGAAAAGCTCTTTTTACGGTGGCAAAACAGGAGGGATGTACTAAAATAGCTTTAGGTCATCATATGGATGATATTCTAGAAACGTTGTTGATGAATATGACGTTTCAAGGAACGGTGAGTACAATGCCACCCTTATTAAAGATGAATAAGTTTGATATGTCTATTATTCGTCCAATGTGCTTGGTACACGAGGCGGATTTAAAGGAATGGTCGTTGTTAAGTGGCTATAAGCAGCAGGTGAAATTGTGTCCTTACGAAAAAGATTCGCATCGTTCGGATATAAAGAACGTGCTTCATTCTTTAGAAAAACTAAATCCTGAGGCACGTTATAGCTTGTGGGGAAGTATGAGTAATGTGCAACCAGACTTTCTACCTGCTAAAAAAACAAAACAAACGACTTGTTTGTAGAAAGAACCTATCTATAAAAATCTCTTATTGTTAATGGCCTACTTTCCGGTAAAAAAAGAGTCCTAGAAAACAAGAAGAACTTTTTTAGTACGGTTAGAGGTATGGGATATTGTATTTCTATTGGTTGTTAATCTATTATTTCTTGGACTGTTGTAGTTGCTTATGCATAGATGCTGCGGCTTTTCTACCATCTCCCATGGCTAGAATAACGGTAGCACCTCCTCTAACAATATCACCTCCTGCATAAATGGTAGGAATGGAAGATTCCATTAGCTCATCTACATTGATGGTACCACGTCTGCTTACATCAAGACCCTTTATGGCCTGTGTAACAATTGGATTTGGGGAAACACCGATACTAACAATGGCCATGTCGATGTCAACGGTCTCCAGTGCGCCTTCTATGGGGATGGGACTTCTTCTACCGGATGCATCTGCTTCTCCTAGTTTCATTTTCTGCAAAACAACTTGTTTAACGTGTCCCTTCTCATCGGTAAGATATTCTACTGGGTTGTGCAGGGTTAAAAATTCCACGCCTTCTGCTTTTGCGTGTTTAACCTCTTCTAAACGAGCTGGCATCTCCTCTTCAGAACGACGATAGATAATCATGGCACGGTCGGCTCCTAAACGAAGGGCGGTACGAACAGAGTCCATAGCTGTGTTTCCACCACCAATAACTGCTACTCGTTTGCCTTTATTAATAGGTGTGTCACTATCTTCGCTTGCTGCATCCATCAGATTAATACGTGTGAGGTATTCATTAGAGGATAAGATGTTAATGGCATTCTCTCCTGGGATATTCATAAAACGTGGTAGTCCGGCACCCGAAGCGATAAAAAAGCCTTTATATCCTTTTTCTTTTAAATATTCTATGCTGATGGTTTTTCCAACAATGCAGTTCAATTCAAAATGAACGCCCATGTTTTCAAGATTATGTATCTCTACATCGACAACTCTGTTAGGTAGACGGAATTCTGGAATACCATATTTTAAAACTCCACCAATCTCATGGAGCGCCTCAAAAACAGTAACGTTATACCCCCATTTAGCCATATCTCCTGCAAAAGAGAGTCCGGCTGGTCCTGATCCGATAACGGCTATCTTGATGCCGTTTTGTGGAGCAATCTCAGGTAGTGTTGCCTCACCACATTCTTGCTCATAATCGGCTACAAATCGTTCTAGATGACCAATGGCTACTGCTTTTTTGCCCATCTTTGTATAGATGCATTTGGATTCGCATTGTTTTTCTTGTGGGCAGACACGGCCGCATACAGCTGCTAATGCGCTGGTTTGTTTAATTATTTTTGCAGCAGAGAGGAAATGTCCCTTTTCAATATTCTTGATAAACGAAGGAATCTGAATGCTTACTGGGCAGCCGGTAATACAAGTGGGATCGGGGCAATCTAAACAGCGTTGTGCTTCGAGAATGGCTTGTTCCTCTGTAAGTCCGATGTTTACCTCTTCTTTGCGTTGATGGGCTCTGTAACTTGCGGGTAACTCTGGCATCTCTACCCGTTGTAGTTGTGTACGCTCTTTTGCTTTTTTCGCTTTACGTAGTGCTTCTCGCCAAGGAGCATCTCTACCCGTTAGGTCGTCTTTGTCTATCTTGCGGCGGCTGCTCATACTGCAACTGCTCTCCTTATGGGGTGTCTCTTTCTTTGCTGTTTGATGGTGCTCTTCATGATGAAATTTCTGCTTGTCATCTGTCTCAATCTCTTTAAAAGCTCCCATGCGTTGCAACATCTCATCGAAGTCTACCTTATGGGCATCGAACTCGGGTCCATCTACACAAACAAATTTTGTTTCGCCACCTACGGTTACTCTACAAGCTCCGCACATGCCGGTACCATCTACCATAATGGTGTTTAGCGACACTTCAGTAGGGATTTCATATTTCTTGGTTAAGAGTGATACAAATTTCATCATGATGGCTGGACCAATACAAAAACATTTGTCCACCTTTTCACGCTGAATAACGGCTTCAATACCATTTGTGATTAATCCTTTTGTGCCATACGATCCATCATCGGTCATGATAATCAACTCATCTGAAGATGCTTGCATATCTTTCTCTAGGATGATAAGCTCTTTTGTTCTACCGGCCAAAACGGTGATGACGCGATTACCTGCTGCTTTAAGTGCTTGTACAATAGGAAGAAGAGGAGCAACACCTACACCGCCGCCTGCACAAATCACTGTACCTAAGTTCTGGATGTGTGTAGCTTGCCCTAATGGCCCTACAATATCTGTGATATATTCGCCGCAGTTTAAATCGCCGAGTCGTTTGGTAGATAGACCAACGGTTTGTACCACTAATGTGATGGTCCCTTTTTTAGTGTCTGCTTTAGCAATAGTTAAAGGAAGTCGCTCCCCCTTTTCACCCACTCTAATCATTACAAAATGTCCTGCTTTTCGAGCTTGGGCAATAAGTGGTGCTTCAACTTCAAAACGAACTACGTTCTCGGAAAGATATTCCTTGGCTATAATTTTGTTCATAAGATAATAAGATTAAATGGGTGAAAGAAAAACCCCGTCTCTCTAGAAAGAAAGACGGGAATATAGGGTTGTTACGTTTTAATCGATAAGATCGAATCCGCAGTAGGGGATAAGTGCTTTTGGAATGCGTATACCTTCTGGTGTCTGATTATTCTCTAGTATAGCTGCAACGATACGTGGCAAGGCAAGAGCGGAACCATTTAAGGTGTGGCAAAGGGTTGTTTTTTTATTTGCATCGCGATAACGACATTTTAGTCGGTTAGCTTGATACGATTCAAAGTTTGAAACGGAACTAACCTCTAACCAGCGTTTTTGAGCCTCTGAATAGACTTCGAAATCAAAGCATAGTGCGGAGGTAAAACTCATATCACCACCACATAAACGAAGTATACGATAGGGTAGTTCTAGTTTTTGAACAAGTCCCTCTACATGTGCAATCATCTCTTTTAATGATTCGTAAGAGTGTTCAGGTGTGTCGATACGAACAATTTCTATTTTAGAAAACTCGTGTAAGCGATTTAGCCCTCTCACGTCTTTACCGTAAGAGCCTGCTTCGCGACGGAAACATTGTGAATAGGCACAGTTCTTTATTGGTAGTGATTTCTCCTCTAAGATTACATCGCGATAGATATTGGTAACGGGTACTTCTGCCGTTGGGATAAGATATAAATCGTCTACCCCGCAGTGATACATTTGTCCCTCTTTATCGGGTAACTGACCGGTTCCATATCCTGAGGCTTGATTAACTAGGGTAGGAGGTATAATCTCTTGATAGCCTGATTCACGTGCTTCATCTAAGAAAAAGTTAATTAAAGCACGTTGTAAGCGCGCTCCTTTTCCTTTATAGACGGGAAATCCTGCTCCTGTAATTTTTACACCTAAGTCAAAATCTATTAAGTCGTATTTTTTAGCTAATTCCCAGTGTGGTAATGCGCTATCTGGAAGTTCTACTTGTTTACCACCAGTACGTTCAATCTTATTGTCTTCTGCACCATTTCCTTCTGGTACACTTTCGTGAGGAAGATTAGGAATAGTACATAGCAGTACTTGTAGTTCGTTTATGGCTGTTTCCATCTCTTTTTGAAGACCCTTATTACCCTCTTTCATCTTCGAAACGGATAAACGAGCAGCTTCTGCTTCTTCCTTATTACCCTCCTTCATCAAACGACCTATCTCTTTCGATAGTTTGTTAACATCAGCTAGATTCTTATCTAATTGGTTTTGTGCTGCACGACGTTTTTGGTCAATGAGAATTACTTGTTCAATCGCTTCTTTAGCACCTTTAAAATGTTTCTTTTCGAGTCCTTGAAGAACTTTTTCTGTTTCTTCAACAATAGTCTTAATGGTAAGCATATATTTGTTCTTTATATTTTTTGAATTTGTAATGCAAAGATATATAAAATTCATGAGTATAGCATGAAAAAAAAGAGTTTTGATGGCTGTAGGGCTTGCTACTTTTATTCGGTTTTATTCTATCTTTTTTAGTGGCTTTCGGAGAACGCACCTTTTTACGTGAAAGGGAGGAAAAAGGAGCGACTGACTATTTGTTTATTTGTTGTAAGAAGCGGATAATTGCTCTGTTTTGTAACAATTTTGTAATATGGCTTATAATTAAAGAATATATAATTTTTTGATAAATTCAAATGGAGTACTTTTAATTGTAGTGATTACAGAATTGTAAATTGTCCACTATCAGTATGTTAAAATAAGGTTTTGAAGAGGCGTCTGTTTTTTCTACATATAATAAGTTTAAAATACTATTGTAAATTAGTAGCATTCAAATTGTTAAATATTGCATAGTCTGGGAAATAAGGCGGTAAATTGCTTGCCAGTTTGGTATATTTTATTATATTTGTACTCTATCGTAATGTTAATAATTAAAATATGAATAAAATTAAAGCAATTAAAAAGATGAGTTTCCTATTTCTTTTGGGAGCTGTTTCTTTCCTTTCATGTACCAAGAATTCGATCATTGATAACACAACAGGAACAGAAGAAACTACGCCATTAGGAGAAATAGTTGTACCCAATTCCTTTAATTGGAAGGCTTCGCAAACAGTAAATTTAAAGGTGATAATTGATAGCCAACTAGGGGATACATACAACTATTATGTTTCAGTATATAGCGAAAATCCAATTGCTAATCCAGATGCGGCTTTGTTTGCAAAGGGTTTGGCAAACGCTACTACTCCTTTCACGGCCGTTTTTGGTCTACCTAACTACTTGACAGAAATCTATGTTTCGCAGTCGGTTATTGACCAATCGGGAAAAGAAATTAAATATGTAAAAGAAGTGGAGCTTACTTCTGGTGATTTGGTTTGTGATTTCACAAATGCATCAACAGCAGCAGGAGCACCAAGTACACGTATGTTGAAGGCGCCTAAAGCTCCAACTGCTATTTCTGTTCCAAGTGATGCTATTGTACTCTCTGGAAGTGGAGCAGCTGCTTTTTCTGCTGGTAAAACGTATGTCGTTCCTTTTGGATCAAGCTATACGGGTGCACTAAATTGGCAAGATTGTACCAATGTAAAGTTATATGTGTTGGGAGACTTTTCTCCTAGTAATGCACAAGAGCTTAATAATAATGCAGTGCTTTATATAGATGCAAGTGGTACCTATACTGTTAGTTCTTTTGAATTAAATTCAGGGGCTACAGTGGAGAATCAAGGTAGCTTTACTGCAACAACGCTTGAACTGCACAACTCTAATTCTGTTTTTGATAATTATGGTGCTGTTGTTGCTGAAAATATGACAACAACTCCTGGTATAAAGTTAAATAACTATTGTAGTATAACGGTTCTTGATCTTTTAGATATCCAAGGTAATAATGATATCGAGATAGGTAGAGAGGCTATGATAAAAGCTAAAGATTTGAAAATGAATGGTTCAACCATTAGTATAGATTATCATGGTATTTTACATGTAACTGGAGAAGCTAACTTTGTTTATGGAAATAATCTTGATGCTTCAGATTCTAGTGAGTCACTAACAGCTTTAGTTCATTTGAACGAGATTGTAGCTGGTTGGGGTGGATTGCATATTAAGAATAACATCCAAGTATATGCAGAACAAGGTATTGCTTATAGCAGTAAATATGTTAAGCTAGCTAATAAAACTACCGTTGTAAATGCTGCAGAAGCAACTTTAGAAATTGCTGCAAGTGGATGTAATGGTACTGGTAATAATGCACCTGCTATTAATCCTACACCATCACCAACTTATCCTATTTGGGTAGAGAATGCTACCGTATATACCTTCCTTTTTGAAGATTTATGGCCTAGTTATGGTGATTATGACTTGAATGATTGTGTTTTTAATGTACAGATATCCTATGAGTTACAAGATGCAGACTACGTAAGCAAATTGAAGGTTACTACTACATTAAGAGGTGTAGGTTCCAGATTGAATATGGCGTTAGGTTTGCAGCTAGATGATATTGCTAAAAGTGCATTGTCTGGTGTAACCGATTTAGGTACAACCCCACGATATCTGAATGGAGAAGTCTTCTCGTTAGACGCTTCTGGTGGAGAACAGGGACAAACAAAAGTTGTGGTGCCAATTACTGAAGATGTTCACTATGCATTGAACGGAAGTAAAAACTATATAACAGTTAACACCTATAAGAATGTAACACCTGTAGCTTCTGTTGTTAATGAAATAGAACTTAGCTTTGGTGCTAGTCAAGTGATGCAAGCAGATTTAGCTATTGACCAATTGAATTTCTTCTTAGTCAAAGATATATCAAATAGAACTGAGGTTCATTTGAGTGGCTATAATCCAACGGATAAGGCCAACATGGATTTGTTTAACACATCACGTGATAAATCGTCTGGTACTTATTATACAAGTGAAACCAATTATGTTTGGGGAGTTATGGTTGCTAATGCACCAGGTGAAGAATTCCGCTATCCACAAGAAAAGGTGGTTATTACTGAGGCTTATCCTCTCTTTGTACAATGGGTTTCCTCTGGTAATGCTGAGGCAAAAGATTGGTACTTGAATGCAAATGCAGACCTTTCTAAGGTATATTAATATCAATTAAAATATGAGCCGCTTTAGATTTTTCTAAAGCGGCTTTTTTTTGTCCGTTTTTTCAGCAGGTCTTATCTTTTAATAAGTGGCTATCTCCTATTCTACAAAACGGTAGGGCATAAAAAAAGAGAGCTCACTAAGTGAACTCTCTTTCTTAAATATGTTTTGGTTACGCTTCGGTAACTTCTGCAACAGGTAAGATAGAAACAAAACGTCTATCATTCTTACCAACCTTAAATTCTACTATTCCATCTACTAATGCGTAAAGAGTGTGGTCTTTACCCATTCCCATGTTTAAACCTGGGTGGAACTCAGTGCCTCTTTGGCGAATAATGATATTACCTGCAACGCAAGCTTCTCCACCAAATATTTTTACACCTAATCGTTTGCTTTGTGATTCACGGCCGTTCTTAGAACTACCGACTCCTTTTTTATGTGCCATTTTTTCTAATTACTTTATGAACTATGCAACAACTTCTTTGATCATTAACTCTGTAAACTGTTGACGGTGTCCGTTTAGTTTTCTGTATCCTTTTCTTCTTTTCTTATGGAAAATAAGAACTTTATCTCCTTTAACTAATGGAGATACAACTTCACAAACTACTTTTGCACTCTCAATGATAGGAGCTCCTACCGTTACTGTGCCATCGTTGTCTGCCAACAAAACTTTTTCAAATTCAACTACGGCTCCAGACTCTGCATTCTGAATATGGTGAACAAATAATTTTTTGCCCGCCTCAGCTTTGAACTGTTGACCGTTAATTTCTACAATTACGTACATTTTTTCTTTATTATACGATTTTCTCCAGTAAGGTGAAGAATTATACTTCTTACTTATCTACCCAACATGGAATAATGGCTGCAAATTTACAACTTATTTTCTAAAGTATCAACACTTTCTGGTGATATTTTTCTTATTTCAAAGTAGTCTTCTAGCTCTTTTTCAGCTGTTTGTTGAGCATTATCTATATCGCGTATGATTTTTCCATCTTCTAACAACACAATATGTTTTGAAATCTCTGCAGTGTGATTTAGATTATGGCTAGAGACTAAGATGGTTGCATGGGTACGCTCATTATACTCTTTTAGCAAATGTTTTATAGCGGATTGAGAGCTAGGGTCTAAGAAATTAAAAGGTTCATCTAAGATGAGTAGTTTTGGCTCATGAAGCATGGCAGCAATAATACCAATTTTTTGCTTGTTACCTGCCGAGAAGTTACGTATATACTTTTTCTGACCAATAATCTCGTTGTGCATAAATTGTTCATAATGTACTAAACGTTCATCAATCTCTTCTTTAGTTAGATTGTACATTTTTCCCACAAAATAGAAATATTCTTCAGGTGTGAGGTAGTCAATAAGAAAGCTATCATCGATATATGCACCAGTGGTTTTTTTCCATTCTTCACTCATGCTTACATCTGTATTGTCAATGCTAGCCGATCCATTATCTGGTCGTAATAGGTCGAGTAACAGTCGGAAAAGAGTGGTCTTTCCAGCTCCATTATTCCCAACAAGCCCTAATAAATCGCCCTCTTGTACGGTGTATTGCTCTATATCGAGTGCTACTTTTTCTCCGTATGTCTTTTTTAAATGCTCTATTGTTATCATAGTATTATTATTTTGAGTTTCTAAATCCTTCCATATTTTCGTAGCGACGTTTCATGAAACGGTGATAAATATTGCGTATCCATAAATGTGAAAAGGCCACAAAGGTAAACCCTATAAGTAGGATTATAATCTGTCCTATAGTGTCTCCAACGATATAGCGTAGTAGTATGCTCAATAAAATAGGCAAGGTAATAGCTGCTATACTAATTAAACTTTGGAACCCGTTGTTCATACTTTGTTTCCCCATTATTGTTGTGTTCAATGGTACTGTTTTTGTATTGTAAATAGCCAATTGAAAGAAGAGGAAATAGGTTAGTCCAATACCAATAAAATAGCTAGATAAAACCTTTAGCAGTGTTATTTCGCCATGGATAACCATAGCTAGCATAGCAAAAAGAGGCAACAGTGTAATTATAGAGTAGAGATAATATTTAGCTCTTAATAGTGTGTAGATCGATTCCTTTCTACTCATTAATCCATCTATATAATTACCCTCATAGCCCATCAGTCTACTTAAAAACATGGCTCCGAAAATAATAAAGTTATAGGTACATACAAAATCTTTTCCAATGGGGCCGTCGTAGGTAGGTGTCAATAGCATTAACTCCATCATAATCATAACGGCAATGGCCAACATAAAGAGGTTTCTACACGATTTATTTCTAAAAATCATTTTTAGTTCTAATCGCATATATTCACCAATCTCACCAAAATGGTCTAAGAATTTATATTCGGATAGATGTTTTACCTTGGTATCTTCTACCTTCGATAGTTCCTTATACATAACTTTTTCAATGACAACTCTGTTTAGCCACCAGAAAAGTGCTATTACCGCAAGAACGGATAAATAGCCTAATGGATTGCCAAGAATAAACGATTCACCCAGATTCATGCAACAGTAACTAAATTGGTCTGTTGTAAAGAAGAGAGTGATAAGAGCTGCATAGGTAAGAATAGGTAGTAAGATAAAGAGGATATGTTCTTTTATCAATGTTCTACAAAACGTATAGAAATAGTTGTTAGCTAAGAAAAGTAGCCACCAACCTATTAAATAGAGTAGGATGCCGCTCACTCCATGTAGGCGAGTGATTACAGCTAAGGAGAAAGGTACTAACAAAAACATCCAGAGTAAATTATAGGGACTGAGGAGGTTTTTAAAGAGTAAGAAATGGATTAATTTCTTTTTTCCAATGGGAAAGAGTAGGTATACTTTCATCTCTTGAACAGGTGAGGTCTGTAAGGGAAAACGTAAAAGAAAATCGATTGCTAGCAAAAAAATGATTCCCTTGTTGAACGTATGATATCCCTCCATGGCCGGATTTGCATCTGGTATGATTATGCCTAGCATTATTCCAATAAATAGCAGATAACCCATCCAAAACAGTGCCATAAAGTACATAGAATACTTTCCAAACTTGTTTTTATCAAACATTGGATGCCGTTTTGCTGCAAGCTTTTGGTGCTTATGTAATTCTAATAGTAACATAGTTATACGATTTATTAAACAATAAAAGATTACCATCTATGCATTTGTACATAGATGGTAATCTTTATAATATTAGTGGGAAAAACTATTTCTTTTTCGCATTCATGATAAGATTAATGCGGTTTTTAAGAAGCGTTTGTGTTAGTTTTTTTACCTCTTTTGCCGTTATCTTTTCTACAAT
>Ga0172378_10006275_pt1 | contig 11114 bp, 9 predicted proteins | sample GrowelOW332metaG_FD_119755 | JGI IMG/M metagenome (GOLD analysis project Ga0172378, IMG submission 119755) | Groundwater microbial communities from an aquifer near a municipal landfill in Southern Ontario, Canada - Pumphouse #3_1 metaG | ecosystem: Environmental > Aquatic > Deep subsurface >... | reverse complement strand
GGCCTTCCGCTTTCGGATGAACCCGATTTCCTTGTACGCAGGAATCTGCTTTGTGAAGCCTTGCTTACACTCGGAGAACAGCAAGCAGGGCTTACCCGTGGAGAAGGAAAGCTATTGGATAGACTTTTCGGGCTCCGCTATGCAGGTGAGGACACCCTGTTCAACCAGAAAGAAAGTCCACGCCCGTTTGTAAAGCAGGCAAGCATTGCCTACAGGCAGGCAGGAGCCCTCCACTTTTTACGTATCAGCCAAGTTGTCGATATCCTGGAATACCTGGACCCCTTCTACGCAGAGGGAAGCAATAAGCAGAATCGCAATATTGAAGTTGCGCTGAACCTTCTGGATGTCAACAATCGTCTTGGTGGAGGCTCAATAAACACCCGCTACAGTCCCAAAAGAAAGCGAGCCACCATTCTCATCGGGGATCCAATTCGTTTCCAATGCCAAGAAACACAGAAAGGCGGACGCCGAAAGCGCCTGGACCTCATGCATGAAGCGGTATTTCAAGGTTTACAGAAAACCAGTGATGATTTGGTGCCTTAAGCGTTGACTGTCTTCGTCAAGGTAAAGGAAATCGGATGGTCCTTGTAATGACCCCTTCTCTCGTTGGGCATCAGCATCGCAAGGCGGAGCATGATCTCATCCGCAAGGGCTTGGCGGGTATCGCCATCAATGCGCCCTCCCTTCTGGATAATCTCGAAAACTTCCCCAACCTTGATGGTGATAACGGTCCGTTTCAGGCGTTTGATGTTCTTGGAGAACGAATTGAAGCCCATGACAACTACGGGAATCATCGGGACATCCTTCTTATGGGCGATGAAGGCAACGCCTCCCTTGCCTTCCTGCAGGCATCCATCTTTGCTACGCGTCCCTTCAGGAGCGATGGCAAGGATGTGCTGCTCATCCAGCACCTTGAAACAAGCATCCATCGTGCTTCTGCCCATATTCTGCCGATCAACAGGAATACTCTTCCACGTGTTCATCAGATACGCCATGAACTTGTGTTCCCACAGTTCCTGCTTTGCAATGGCATGCAACGGACGGGGTTGGAGGAAAGCATACAGCATCGGTCCCTCCAAATTCGAGGTGTGGTTCACCATCATCAAAAGAGGGCCGGCTTGCGGGACTTTGGCAAGCTCACTGCGGTCGATGCGAAAAAAGAGCCTGAAGAATGTCCTCAGCAGGCTGTTGATCATGCGTTCTGACAGTTTCATTGCCTCATAATAGCAGACTGCCCCCCTCCTGCCAAGAAGTACATGGTCACCTTTTCTGCTTGGAAAGCATAACCAAGTAGGGTATCACCAGCAAAGTGGCAAGACAGGCCAGTAAAGCGAAGGCAACCCTCAAGGAAACAAGGTTGCCCACAAGTCCGACCAAGGGGAAAATGGCAATCATGAACAGGCTGTAGGCCATGCTCTGGAAACTGAGGATGGTCGCTCTGAACTTGGAGGGAATCAATTGATTCAGATAGGTCGAAATAGTGGGGATCAACAATCCTTCAATGGATGCTGACAATACGTAGAAGGCCATCGAATAGGGCGTGAGCGCCACTCCCCAAAGCGTGACAAGCAGCATGAGAGGACAGCAGACTAGCAAACCTTTTTGACCGATTCGTTTCTCAATCGCATGTGCTTTCACCGAGAAGAATGCTGCAACACCTGCATGGATGGAAAACACGATACCGATTGATGCTGGATCATAGCCCAGGTGTGTCCAATGGTTCTGCAAATAGAAAAACAAGCAAACCATGAAGGCGAACAATGACTCACTGAAAAGAATAAAAAAACCGATACGCGGCGTTTTTTTGAATACCTTGCCGCTGTCCAGAATTTGGCTTTTCAACGAGAAAAGTACCGATGCCCAGACCGACGTTTTCACTCTGCTTTCCTGCTTTTCCAACTCCGGTTCACGAAAGAAAAGCGCTATGCATAAACCAATGACGGCAGAACCGATGGTCGCATAGAACGCGAGAGCGAAATTGAGGGAAGCAAGATAGCCCCCCACCAAGAAGGACAGGATTGACCCTATCTGGTTGATCAGCTCATCATTGCCCTTCACCTTGATGTATCGATCTTGTTGACCATCAAGCAGCAGTGAGTCATACAGCAGGGCATCGCCGGCTCCCGATTCAAGGTTGTATCCCAATGCACTCAATACAAAGGCGAGCACCTGCAAGAGGAATGTGGAGCCGTACAGCATGAAAACCAGACTCAGGGCATAACTGACCCTGCCTGCAATGCGGCTTGCCTTTCTTCCCCAGATATCAGCTACCGAACCGGTTGGGACTTCCATCAGAAACGAAGTACTATGAAAGATTGCCTCGAGCAGACCCAACTGCATCAGGGAGAAACCCTTGCCGGCAAGGTAGATCATCCAAAGGCCATGGGTGAAGGAGAGGCTGAGGGAAAATGAGAATGCATAGGCCAAACCAATGTTTCTTGTGTATCGCATGTTCCTCCCCCTTGTAGGCAAACCTTGCCCATCATACGCCTAGAACGTACAGGAGGCAAGAAATGTACCCATTGAATACCCAATATTTGCAGAATTCATGGTATGCTGAATGACATATTCAACGAAGGAGACCGCCATGGAAACGAGAACATGGGAGAAAGCCGACCTCACTACCTCCCTCTTGGGCTTCGGCGCGATGCGCCTGCCGCTTTCTGATACGCTCAGCATCGACAGAGCAGTTGCATCAGAAATGCTCAAAGAGGCCTATGAGAGCGGAGTCACCTATTTCGACACCGCCTATACCTATCACAATGGGGAGAGCGAACTTTTTTTGGGTTCGTTTCTCAAGCAATATCCAAGAAACACCTACCAACTGGCAACCAAACTGCCGCAATGGCTCGTGAAAACACTGGACGATGCAAAACGCCTCTTTTCTGAACAGTTGGAACGCCTGCAGCATCAGTACTTCGATTTTTACCTCATCCATGCCATTGATAAACAAGCCTACGTACGTATGCAAGAGCTTGGGGTGGTCAGCTATCTTGAAGAACAGCAGAAGGTAGGCAAGATCAAACAGCTAGGCTTCTCCTTTCACTCAATCTATGAGGATTTCGAATATATCGCCGCCTCCAGGACCTGGGACTTTTGCCAACTGCAGTACAACTATCTGGATACCGAGGACCAGGCGGGAGATAAGGGATATGATTTGAGTACCAAGCTGGGTATACCCGTCATCGTGATGGAGCCCATAAAAGGTGGTTCGCTGGCCAATCTTCCCCCCGACCTCGAAGCAAAACTCAAGGCACTCGATCCTTCGGCCTCGAGTGCTTCCTATGCACTAAGGTGGGTCGCCGACCATCCAAATGTGAAGGTAATTCTCAGCGGCATGTCCACACCTGAACAGGTGACAGAGAACCTAAAAACGTTTCAGTCTCCCAAAAGGCTTTCAAAGGCTGAGCGTGCTACCCTCGATGCAATCGGACAAACCATGCGTGACAGAGTCGGAAACGGTTGTACGGGCTGCAAGTATTGCATGCCCTGTCCCTTCGGTGTCGACATTCCCGGCAATTTTGCCCTGTGGAACAAGCAGAGGATGTTTGACTCCTATCAGGTGATACAGACGCAGTGGGAGAATCCCAAGGAGCTGGGCAAACGCCCGACTTCCTGCACCGAATGCGGTCAGTGTGTTCCCTTGTGCCCTCAGCATATCAATATCCCTGAGGACCTGAAACGGGTACACAGTGAACTGGAATCACTGCGGCTCTGAGGGCTCTCGTCTTTTTTCCCAAGTTACTATATCGTGAGGCCAGGAGTGAGGTGATGGACAACCAAGAGAAAGCAATTGCAATCCTTACAGGATGGTATACGGGTGATGGGATGGGCAGCCAGACCGATGGCATGGAAGCGAGCGAGGTGGAAGTATTGTGTCCCGAGGGGATACAGGAACTCTACACATTGGAAGAAGTCCGGCCCCTATGCGGAATGTCAAGCGATGTCAGTGACTTACCAACCCTGCTTGGCCTCAGTATTGCAAGCAACAAGGCATGCGACGTCCACCATGTAAAAGCCAGCTATAGAAAATATATCCAGGAAGGGGATGGCCCCTCCGAGCATGTCAGCCACATTCTTCAGACCGAGCCATCCAAGGCTGACCACAGCCTGTCTCTCACCCGCTCCCCCATTCACGGGATTTTGAAAGTATCACAGAGCCAGGGAAAGTGGCTCACCTTTCTCAAGGCAGAGAATCAGATCACCAGCAGCAGTGATCTTTCTTTGCAAGCAGCATTGCTGCTCTCCTCTGGGTTTGCTTCACTGTTGGAGCAAGGGTATGACCAAGGCCTCACGTTTGTGACAGAGCTGCAAAGCTTTGCAAAACGCAGCCGCTTCGATGAGCGCATCATCACTTGCTTGCAGGCAGCCATCAATCAGAAACCGCTTCCCTTGTATGATGCAAAACAGAGCACCTTCGTCCTTACAACCCTTTTGGTTGTCATGCACACCCTGATCGCTTTCGATTCCTACGAAGCGGGAATGCAGGCCCTGGTGATGCGAGGGGGAAACGCTCGGCTTACCTGTGCCGTCTATGGAGGCCTGGCGGCAGGCTTGTATGGAAGCCAGTGCATTCCTGAACGCTGGATCGATGAAATATTTCCTTCAACGGCCCTTGAGTCGATGATCAAGAAACAAACCCTCTTCAAACGGGAAACGATACATATGGAGAAGTTGGCAGCTTCGCTTGCAAAAAGCTTGCTCGAATTAGCTTGAGATTGGAGGATGTGATGGAATACAAACCGTTAGGAAAAACCGGCATTATGGTATCGCAGCTGTGCTTCGGCACCATGTCGTTCGGCTCACGTGCCGACAAGGCCCAGTCACAGGCGATGTACAACCTGTGCAGGGAGAAGGGTGTCAACTTCTTCGACTGTGCCAATGTGTATCAGAAAGGCCTCGCTGAAGAGTATCTGGGTTCCTTCATTGCAGCTGAGCGTGACAAGGTGGTGATAACGACCAAAGCGTATGGAGCTATGGGGGACGGGGTGAACGACAAGGGTTGCTCCGCCAAAAACCTGCGCAATGCCCTGCATCAGAGTCTCAAGCGCCTTGGAACCGACTATGTGGATGTTTTCTTTCTGCACCATTTCGATCCTACCACGAGCGAGGAAGAAGTGCTGAGAACCCTCGACAGTTTCGTGCGTGAAGGAAAGGTCCTGAGTATCGGGGTGAGCAACTATGCCGCCTATCAGGTTGAGCGACTGCTTCGGGTGAGCGAGCTGAAAAATCTCGTCGGTGTACAATGCATCCAGCCGATGTACAACCTTGCCAAGAGAATGGCTGAGGTGGAACTCTTTCCCATGGCACGCGCTGAGGGAATGGGAGTGATCACCTACAGTCCTCTCGCCGGAGGATTGCTCACCGGAAGGTATGTGAGTCCTGAGGGAAGGAAGAGTGGCCGCCTGATAGAAAATCCCAAGTACAAAATTCGGTATGAGGGGGCCTTCTATGAGCAGGTCGGAGCCTCGTTTGCTTCCTATGCAGCTCAGCTTGGCATGCACCCTGCAACACTGGGAATTTCGTGGATACTCTCGAATCCTGCGGTCACCGCCCCAATTTTGGGTGCAGCCGATATCGACCAACTCAGACCATCGCTGGATGCACTTTCCCATCCATTAAGCAAGGAAGTGCTACAGCAACTGGATATAATCAGCCCCCCGCTTCCTCCCGCCCACGACCGCACCGAGGAACGAAGCTGAAGCAATCCAGCTTCAATGCCGCCTTTGGGGCATGGAGTTGGATCACACCATCAAAGATCTTGCGTCAACGGTCTTCGGCATACAAATGCTCAGACCGTTTCAATCGGTTGTCATCCAGCGTATTCTTGAGCTCGATGCACAGAACGTCGACCACAAAGGGCTTTTGGTAACCCTGCCCACCGGCAGCGGCAAAAGCCTGTGCTTCATGCTCCCTTCCTTGCTAGTCGAAGGCCTGACTGTCATCGTCTACCCTTTACGCTCCTTGATGAACGACCAAGTAAGGCGGTTTACCAAGCTGGGGATCGCATGCATCGCCATCCAGGGTGGACAATCGAGGGAGCAGAGAAAAGCATTGTTCTCCCTTCTGGACGACCACCGCTGCAAAGTGGTCATCACCAATGCAGAATGCTTGAGCCAACAGTCAGTCTTTTGTGAACTTGCCCATCATACCATCAGTCTGTTGGTAGTCGATGAAGCCCATACCATTGTTCGCTGGGGGGAGGGCTTCAGACCTGTTTTTGCATCCCTCGCTCCCTTGCTCGCCTTCCTACCCATCAAACAAATCCTTTGCTTTACGGCAACAGCCGACCAGGCAGTCATCCAAGGTCTGAATGATCTCATATTCACCAGGGGCAAACCTCATCTGGTACGCTGTAGCAGTGACCGGCCGAATATCAGCTACCATGTTTTTCGTACACTGAGCAAAGACCATACCTTGGCAGCTCTGCTTGCACAAAAGAACTTCCGTCCAGCACTTGTTTTCTGCAATACGCGCGAAAGCACGCTCTTTGCCTGCAACGCCTTGCAAAGAACCCATCCTCAAATCCCTTGCAGGTACTATCATGCAGGCTTGGATTCCAACCAACGCAAAGCCTTGGAAAGCTGGTTTGGAAACCAGCAGGAAGGCGTCCTCTTTTCAACCAACGCGTTCGGTATGGGAGTGGACAAGAGCAACATCAGGACAGTCATCCACCGAGAGCTTCCAGACGATGCCCTCTCCTATTTGCAGGAAAGCGGCCGTGGTGGACGCGATGGGAGGCAAAGCAGGGCTTTCATCCTCCTCGACGGCACAGAAAAAGGAAAACTTACCCAACTCTTCTTTTCAGTGGATGCATGTTATCGGGAGAGTCTGCTTGCAGAACTCGGTGAGTCACTGGATTTCTGCAACGGTTGTGATGTGTGTAGCCATACCGTAGATGCAAAACGACAAGGAGAGGATGCACTGCTTGGCAGTATTGCCTGGCATCCATTGCGCTACAGTCCCAGTTCTCTCTCTACGCTGCTTACATCCCAAGCAGCCTACAACAGCTTCTCCAAAACACTTTCTTCGTGGAGGCAGAAGGAGATACGCTCAGCTTTGCTTTTGCTGCTTTCAGAGGGAAAGGTGTGCATGACCAGGCGCTCTAGACGCCTGTATCTTCCCTGCAAAACGTATGTGACACTCTTGACAGCACATCACTTCTATAAAAAACTTACGTATGGAACGAAAGAAAACCGAGCATGTACCTCAACAGACCTACCAGACCATGCCCCGTCCATTCCTGCCGGTTAAGCAGTTGGAGCAACAGTTCAAGCCTCCTATAAGAAAACTCACACGTTCATGGAAAAAATTGTTGTTGCTGCTCACATCCCCGCCGAACCGATAACCAAACGGGGTTGGATGGTACTACTCTCTTCCTGCTGGCCACTGAGCAGCAGTAAAAGCTTCTGGGTGGCTTTCTGATAAAGTTGTCCACATTGGATATCCACGCTTGCCGCCTTGGCACCGAGAAGTGCCGAGAAGGGAGAAGCATCGTACCCTACTGCAGGCATGTCCAGTGGCAGACGCATCAGTACATCAAAGAGGGTAAGGTCGTTCACCGCTGCAATTCCGTCAATATGGTCAGAGCTACGTATCTGTTCTATCTGAGGCAGTATCGATGTAATCGAGGTAGCAGCTCCAATACTTGTATGCAGCACCCTTGCTTCGGGGTAGACACTCAGAAAGCCTTCCAAGCGTTCAGCATGCGGCATTACACTTTCAATAAACCCCGTGATGTATAAAGGCCTGACACACCCCTTGTCCCTGAGGTAGTTTCCTTGCAGTACTCCCCCGTACCGGTTGTCGGTACGTACACACAGGCCCTGCGTACTTTCGTGCAGATGATGCGAGAGTACATAGGGAATGGAAATATCCTCAAACAAAGCCAGCTCTTCGCTCATATCAACGTCATAGGCAAGGATTCCATCACACTGCTTTTGGAGTGCTTGCATATCTTCTTTGGTACGTACGTTGTAAAACCGCAACTGCCAGGAGCTTTGGCCGATGACTTGCTGCACACCCCGCAGGGATCTGCCGAAGAACCAATCGAAGCTGGGAAAATTCCCCCAATAATAGGGTCTGCCTGTTTTATTGAACTCGACAAACGCAAGCGTTCCGGTGCCCTTGCGCCTCAAACTTGCGGCAAGACAGTTGGGCGAGTAGCCCAGCGTCTCTGCCGCCTCATATACTCGCTGCCGCAAATCAGCAGAGACTGAATCGGGGGCATTGTAGACTCGGGAAACCGTTGCACTGCTGACATTCGCAAGGGAGGCGACACTGTCGCGGGTAATTCTCATCAGGGCCTCCATTTTTCGTTGACAAAGCATTGTCACAGGTGTAGTGTACACGTGTACATTTAAGAAAGCAAGAGGGATTTGACAGCTATGGATTTACAATTCGATACACACAACCGGTATAATCCGCTGCTCGCACAGTGGGTGAAAGTCTCGCCCCACCGGACCAAGCGTCCTTGGAACGGACAGGTTGAGAAGCCCAATCTGCAAGAGCTTCCCTCGTACGATAGCACGTGTTACCTATGTCCGGGCAACCAGCGCTCGGGCGGAGAGCGGAACCCTGACTATCAGGATGTGTATGTGTTTGACAATGATTTTGCCTCCTTGCTGCCTACCACACCCAGCGATGCAATCGAAATGGGTCCGCATGGACTGCTTAAGGCGAATGGTGAAAGCGGTCAATGCAGAGTAGTCTGCTTCTCAGCCCGACATGACCTTACCCTTGCTAGGATGGAGATAGAGGATATCGAGAAAGTCCTCTCAGTCTGGCAGAAGGAATATGAGACGATTGGAAGCAACGAGAAGATCAACTACGTGCAGATTTTCGAGAACCGTGGGGCGATCATGGGGTGTTCGAATCCCCATCCACATGCACAGATTTGGAGCGAACAAATCATTCCGGACATTCCAGCAACCGAGCTGGCTAATGAAGAAATGTACTACGCAAACCATACAAGCAATATGTTGATGGACTATGCTCTTTTTGAACAGAAGGTTGGCGAACGGGTGGTCGTCCAAGGCAAGCACTTTCTCGCTGTTGTTCCCTTCTGGGCTGTTTGGCCGTATGAAACCATGATTCTCCCCTACAAAAGAAATTTGCAGAGCCTTTGCGATCTGTCCGAAGAAGAACGAAAAGACCTCGCCTACACGATGCAGCAGCTGGGTATCCGCTACGACAATATGTTCCAAACCAGCTTCCCCTACTCCATGGGAGTACACCAGAAGCCTACCGATGGGAAATCCTATCCGGGACACACCATGCACCTGCACTATTTCCCGCCTTTGCTACGCAGCGCCACCGTCAAGAAATTCATGGTAGGCTATGAGATGATGGCTATGCCCCAGCGCGATATCACCGCTGAGCAGGCTGCTCAAAAGCTCAGAGAACAAAGCGATGTGCACTATCGAAGCACTCTACACTAGGAGATACCTATGGCAACCAAGCACGCAATAGAACAAGGACTGCTACACGAACACTACCCAGCTTTGTATGGTGATACCTTTGATACAGCTGATATGGATATACGGTTTATCCAGCTCGTCGAAAAGCATCAGAGGCTGTTTGGGCATGAAAATCCATCCCTCTACTCCACTGCCGGGCGAACCGAGCTGGGAGGAAATCATACCGACCACAACCTCGGTCGCGTCCTGGCGGCGACCATCAACCTCGATACCATCGCAGCCGTTACCAAACGCGAGGACCTGAAGGTGATTCTCACCAGCGAAGGGTATCCTTCGGTGGAAGTGGACTTGGCAAACCTTGCAGTACAGGAGAGCGAGAAGAACACCACCGAAGCCTTGGTTCGTGGGATTGCTGCGGCTTTTAGGAAGCGGGGACTGACTATCGGAGGCTGGCAGGCAAATACCACCAGCCGGGTGCTCAAGGGTTCCGGCCTTTCCTCTTCTGCAGCAGTTGAAGTACTATGCGGGACCATTTTCAATCATCTGTACAATGTCGATGCACTCACTCCCGTAGACTTGGCCATCATCGGCAAATTCAGTGAGAACACGTACTTCGGCAAACCTTCGGGTTTGATGGACCAAATGGCTTGTGCCTATGGAGGGATTATCGGCATCGATTTTGCAGACGAAGCCAATCCCGTCATCCAGCCGATCCAATACTCCTTCTCTGAGCAGGGCTACCATCTGTGTATTGTCGATACCGGTGGAAACCATGCCGACCTTACCCCCTCGTATGCATCGGTTCCTACTGAAATGCGGCAAGTTGCATCCTTCTTTGGCAAACACCATTTGCGTGAAGTAGATCAAGAAGCCTTTACCAAGGCTTTGCCCGAGCTTCGAAAAACATTGAACAACGACCGTTGCATCCTTCGCGCGATACACTTCTTCGCAGAGAATGAACGGGTAGAGAGCATGCTCAAGGCTCTGAAGGATAATGAGATCAACTCCTACCTGGAGTTTGTGAGACAAAGCGGAGAGAGTTCCTTCTGCTTCCTGCAGAATCTCTACCCTTCCTTCTTCCCCGAGGATCAGGGGCTGAGTCTTGCCATTGCCATGACAAAAGCCATGCTTGGCGGTACTGCTACGGTCAGGGTGCATGGGGGAGGCTTTGCCGGTACCATCCAAGCCTATGTACCAAAGGCTGACCTAGAACGCTATGTACAAGGCATGGAAGCTGTCTTCGGCAAGAAAAGCGTCACCACGATTGCTGTGCGAAGCAAGCCGGCTTGCTGCATAGCAGACTAACAAACGAGCATGTATCTAAGCAGGTCCTAAATGGCCTGCTTTTTTTATCGCACCGGAAGATTTGTAAACCCATTGTTCTTTCAGAGGTGTGAATTTCGAACAAACACCTACAAAACCTACAATAATTGACAACTAATTGGACGTAACCGCATAATTTCCAGAAGACTCTGAGCGTTCCAGCATTCCTAGAGGACAAAGAGAAAATTGAAGGCCAAATGTTCTTCACTCCTAGATACATCGGCTATATTGACAAATCCAAAATTGCACTTGAACATGAGTATGTGATTGGGAACGTTTTGCGGCATAGAGGATACCTTGCACTCCTTATTCAGCCCTCATTACCCCGTCGTTCCTTCACTGTATGATTGCTGTCCTTTCATGGATGCAGAT
>Ga0172378_10006274_pt1 | contig 11114 bp, 10 predicted proteins | sample GrowelOW332metaG_FD_119755 | JGI IMG/M metagenome (GOLD analysis project Ga0172378, IMG submission 119755) | Groundwater microbial communities from an aquifer near a municipal landfill in Southern Ontario, Canada - Pumphouse #3_1 metaG | ecosystem: Environmental > Aquatic > Deep subsurface >... | reverse complement strand
TTGCTCGTAAATGCGCTCTTTATCAGATTCTGATAAATAAGACAATCTTGTTTCTAATTCTTTTATTTTCATCTTGCAAATATATCACTTTTTTGCTTACTTATTTTAGAACATAGCCAAAAAACACAATGAAAAAGTTATTTATTTTATCTGCAATTGCTCTGTTAGTGACAAATAGCATAGCTCAGTCTGTTACTGTTTCTTTTACTGGAAAAAACATTAATGATGATTATCTTCAAATTGACAGTATTAAGGTTATTAATTTAACTGAAAACAAGTTTTCCGTTTATAACTATCCCGATACAATAGTTGATTTAATGACAGTAGGAATTAATAATTTACATCACCAAAATGATTTTTTTGAGTTATCACAAAATGTGCCTAATCCATTTAACGGCACAACTAATTTCACCCTTTCGTTAGTAGAAAATGAAAATGTTCGCATTAAAGTTACGGACATGTTAGGTAGAAAAGTTATTGATTTTGAACGTTCTTTGGAAAAAGGGACACATTCTTTCACATTAACATTAGGTGTTCCTCAGGTTTATTTCTTAACAGCATATACAAAAAATCAGAAAGCTACTATTAAAATGGTAAATATGCAAGGTTTTGGAAGTAATAGTAATATTACTTATAATGATAATAACTTCCATCCTTCATTAATTCAAAAAGCAGCAACGTCAACTTCGTTTAATCCGGGTGATACTATGCAATATATTGTTTATTATAATGGTATATTTACTAATGTGGTACAACCGCAAAGTGCAAGTGAAAATTTTGTTTTTACATTTGATGAAACTGTTTTTGTTGATAAAACACCTAAAAATAGAACTGTATTAATAGAAGAATATACCGGTAATAATTGTGGTTATTGTCCCGACGGACATCGTATAGCTGATTCGTTGGTTGCTGTTCATGCCGGTGATATTTATAATATGAATATTCATGCCGGTAGTTTTTCTAGTAAATATAAAACATCAGTAGGAACTCTTTTAAATAATTATTTTTATGTTTCTTCATATCCTGCAGGAGTTGTTAGTCGAGAAGTAGTTAATGTAAGTGGAACATATAAATACCCTATTTCGAGATCTGCCTGGGGATATGTAGCACAACAGTTATATACCCGACAATCGTATGTTAATCTTGAAGCTAAAACAACTATTGATACACATGCTAGAAAATTAAACTGTGAAGTACAAGCTTATTTTACCGATAACAGTGCTGCAATCAATGGGAAGAATTATATTCATATTGCCGTATTACAAGATAGTATATGGGGGCCGCAATCGAATGGGCAAAAATATTACCCTGCTATGTATGATTCCATAACAAAAAAATATTGCCATAATCATATGTTGCGTGAATTGATTTTAGGGGTTGATGGTGAAAATATGGGTGGCGGTTCTAAAAATACTTTGTATAATAAAACATTTTCTTATGATATTCCTTTAACTATTTCCGATGAAGATGTGATATTGGATCATCTCCAAGTTTTGGTGTTTATTACCGAAGGAGAGCCTTCTAATTCTGATGAATATAAGAATAATAAAGAAAGGGTTATTTATGTTACGAAGAGTAACATTGAATTTATTGGTGAAGAATAATAGAATAGTTTTTGATAATAAATTAAAAAAGATCTTGTTCCTAAGGTCTTTTTTTTTGAGCTGTTAAAAAATCACCTTTGTCAGATAAATGATTGAAAATTATGAATGTAGTAGAAGATATATTTATAATAACATAATTTATATCGAACGATGATAATGAGGGTTTCAATTAAACAATTTTATGTTCTCAGTGTTTAATTTAAAATTAAATGATGAATAAGTATGATTGATTGACTTAATTAAATTTAGTAGTATCATGGAAACATTCAATTTTTATTCTTTTTTTTATTATGTGGCAATTATTGCCGGAATTATTGCCGGTTTGTTATTTTTGATATCATTTTTAAGTGGCACAAATATCATTAATATTGATTTTAAATGGCATAAACGTATTGGTATAACAGCATTTACTCTGATGTGTATACATATTATTTTAATCATTATTTTATCTTAAAAAAGAATTATTTATGAAAAAGCAAATTTTAACAGTATTATTATTGGCCATACTCCCGTTGGGATTAATGGCTCATTCTCCACAAAAAGTGGTTGTTACCTATGATGAGGAAACGTCAACCGTAAAAATAGTAGTGTATCATTCGGTAAAAGATGTGAGTTCCCATTATGTGAAATCAATTGTTATTACGGTCGATGGTAAAGAAGTGAAACAGTTTACAGAGACAAAACAAGAAAACAATGAAACAGAAACGGTTGCAGTAGTGCTTAAAAACATTAAACCTGGCATGAAGATAGAAGCAACGGCCAAATGCAATATAATGGGATCGAAAAAAGGGAAGTTGGTTACAAAGTGATTCGTTAAGTAAGTTAGCCGATTTATGTACAACAGTGAATTTTTGTATTGTTGTTGATTGTTTTACTCTTTATTTGTTTTTATATTTTCATAACAATGTCAATGAATTTATTAAAAGAAAAAGATATTTATCCTTCATCCCTTTTCTTGGAACAGGCTCTGGGAAAAGTGTATGTTATTTATGATTTATTCATACAAACAATACAAAGTTCACCCTATCATTTATCGGTTGAATGGCGTTATTACTTCGACGGTAAGGCTTGGTTGTGTAAAGTAACGAATAAGAAAAAAACAATTTGTTGGATTTCTGTTTGGGATAAGTTCTTTAAAATCAGTTTTTATTTTGCTGAAAAGTATAGGAAAGAGATTGAATTGTTGTGCATAAGTATCGACAATAGGGAAGAAATTAAACGCTCTAAAGTTGTAGGTAAGTTATTGCCTTTAATTGTGGAAGTTAAGGAAGAGAAACGGTTAAAGGATATTTTGACAATAGTTGATTTTAAAATAAAAATAAAATAAACTATTAAAATCAGTTTGAAAACAGCGAAGTGAGAAATTTCTCTATTTTTGCTATTCTTATTATTTCAATACCGTTGATGTTTAGATTGTTTGGATTGAAAGAGGATATATAAATACGCTTATATCCCAATTTTTTAGCTTCGAGTATGCGTTGTTCGATGCGGCTTACGGGGCGGATTTCGCCCGACAGTCCAATTTCGCCGGCAAAACAACTTTTAGCATCGATAGAAACATCGAACAAAGAGGACAGTATAGAAATAACGATGGCCAAATCAGCGGCGGGATCATCCACATGTATACCTCCGGTAATATTGAGAAACACATCTTTGGCATTGAGTTTTAATCCGCATTTTTTTTCTAGGACAGCCAACAGCATATTTAATCGTCGGAGGTCGAAACCGGTGGATGAGCGTTGAGGGTTTCCGTAAACGGAAGGACTTACCAAAGATTGGGTCTCAATCAAAAAGGGACGTAATCCTTCAATGGTTACGGCAATAGCAATGCCGTTAACGTCATCAGAGTGTTGTGAGATAAGTATTTCCGATGGATTGCTGATTTCTCGTAATCCGTCTTGCCTCATTTCGAAAATGCCTATTTCAGATACCGAACCAAAGCGGTTTTTGGCAGCTCTTACCATTCGATGGCCGTAATTACGATCGCCTTCAAACTGTAAAACCACATCCACAATGTGTTCTAATACTTTAGGCCCGGCTAATGTGCCGTCTTTGGTGATATGTCCGATCAAGAAAATGGGGGTAGAGGTGAGTTTGGCAAAACGTTGCCATTCGGAAGTGGTCTCTCTGATTTGTGAAATGCTACCTGCTGAGGATTCAATAGTATTCGTTTGTAAGGTTTGGATGGAATCGATAATGATTATTTGCGGATGTATACTTTCGACGTGTTTAAAAATATTTTGGGTGTTAGTTTCATTTAAAATATAGCAGTTTTCATTTTTTTTTTGTAAGCGGTCGGCACGCATTTTTAATTGAATATCACTTTCTTCTCCCGAAACATATAAAACAGGAGCGGAAGATGGTAAACTCAATGCCATTTGTAACAACAGGGTGGATTTTCCTATGCCGGGTTCTCCGCCCAATAATATGAGAGAGCCCGGAACGATGCCGCCTCCTAATACGCGATTGATTTCTTCCATACCGGCATGGATGCGATGTTGTGAACGACTGCTGTCGATCTCATTGATACGTACCGCTTGACTTTGAACGGAGGATAATGATGTATGGCTGTTAGATGCACTTTGTATGACTTCTTCTACATAAGTGTTCCATTGACCGCAGTTTTTGCATTTCCCTATCCATGTTGAGGATTGTGTGCCACAGTTTTGACAATAAAAGAATGTTTTTGCTTTTGCCATTTATTGAGGTGTAATTGTGATTTGAATTCTTTGCAAAAATAGGTAAAAAATCAAAGGCGATAAAAAAAGGAGTGAATGTACACTCCTTTTTTTTAAAAATATTGCAAAAAATGTTATTCTTTATCCATTAATGATTTATCGAATAAAGCCAAACAATCTTTCATGTTTTTATAAGAATCAAGAATAGATTGGAACAAATCTTCTTCTTCTTCTTGTTCTTTGATAAACCATTGCAAGAATACTTGAGTACCATAATCTTTTTCTTTTACGGCTAATTCATAGATTTTATTGATACAAGCGGTTATATGAATTTCATGTTCCATAGCTTGTTCAAAAACTTCAATCAAACTTTTAAATTTATTTGACACTTCGGGAAGGGGAGCCAATTTGGCATGTCCGCCGCGATAATTGACATATTTCAATATTTTTTCGGCATGTTCTCTTTCTTCGTTGGTATGACGGTACAAAAAGGCGGCAGCGCCCGGATAAGCATTGGCATCGCACCATGAAGCCATGGCTAAATAAATGCGTGATGCGTGCTCTTCTTCCATAATTTGTAGATTCAACGCTTCTTCAATTTTCTTTGCAATCATCTTTGTGTTTTTTTAATTATTATTTTTAATTTTAATGTTGTCATTTTTAAGTATCAACAATTTTAAACACTTTTTGTTTAATTTATTTTTGTTTATTGTTACTTGGTAATTGATAGCAAAATGCGGCAGTTAGGTTAATGTCTATGCAATTAAAGTATTTCATTTGTTTTTGCAAACGTCCGTATTTGGTGCTTAAACCGGCGGAATAGCTGTTTGAAAGGCTAATGTAAAAATCTTTATATACAGGAAACTCCATACCCACACTTAGTTTAGCCCCAATGTATAATCCTTTAATGTCGCCGTTATTGTTTTCATTTACTTCTACTCTTTTTTTATCAATCAGCCGTATGCCATTTGCTTTAGAAGATAAAATATATTCTATGCAAGGTCCACCACTGAAAATAAAACGTATCGGATTGCCAACCACCAATTCAGGAAATACATATAATTGAACAACATGTAAATCATAGCGCATGCCGGTAGGTATAGTGTCATTATCGCGACGGTCTTCGTAGTAAAAATAGGCGGACTGTCGTTTCCATTCTAATTGTGTTCCTATACGCATGTTGTTACTTTCAACGGCTACATTTTGTTTGTAGCTTACATTTACCAAATAAGAATTGTAGGGACGAAAGCTTGTGTAGTAAGTAGATTTAGGTAAAGCACAATAAAACAACGATTGATTATAACCCCCTCCCATGCTTATATGCGATTGTGTAAAGGTGGTATGACCGAAAAGCAATATAGATAGGACTGGCAGTATTATTCTTCTACCCATAAATTTTCTTTAAGGTTTAATGTATGTGTAAAGTAGCGCGCTAATACGAAAAGGAAATCAGATAACCTATTTATATATTGTAAAACTAAGTCTTCGACTTCGCTTTGCTGTGCAAGGCTAACAATACGCCTTTCAGTTCTTCGGCAAACGCAACGCGCAATGTGGCATTGAGAGAGCAGGGGATGACCGCCGGGGATGAGAAAAGCTTTGAATTCACCCAAGAGGGATTGCATAGTATCGATTTCTTTTTCGAGAAACTCAATATTTTGTGCATGCATGTCGGGCAAAAAAATTGAACAAGGTTTTGTTGGATCGATGGCTAAACGTGTTTGTACAACAAATAAAACCTTTTGAATTTCAAAGAGGTGGTCAGCGATTTTGTTGTCGTCGGTCATATCGCGGAGCATTCCGATGTGAGCATTTAGTTCATCTACGGTGCCGTAAGCTTCGACGCGTGGATGGTTTTTAGCAATACGTGTGTTGTTGATTAAGGATGTTGTTCCTTGGTCTCCTGTTTTAGTGTATATTTTCATGGTATTAAGGTAAATCGTCCGGTTTAGCATAAGCCGGATTGGTTAAAAATTCATTATCGGTCAAGCTTAATAAAAAAGCCTTGAGTTGTCGTTTTTCTTTGGGAGTCAGCAAAGCTCCCCCATCGGCGATTTTATGCATCAAAGGGTGTACGTAAGGCGATGCCTGTAGTCCTTCGCTGTAAAAATCGATCACTTCATCCAATGTTTTAAATCGTCCATCGTGCATATAAGGGGCCGTTACTTCGATGTTACGTAAGCTAGGGGCTCTATAAACTCCTCTATCCATCGAATTGCCTGTTACAGCGTAACGATCCCGTGAATCGTTAAAGACGCTGTCAAGACCGTTGTTGTAAAAATCATTTGTGGTCATAAGCAAATTACCGTCACTGCCGTGGCAATGAAAACAATCGGCTCCTTCTTCAGTGGTAAATAAAATAAACCCTTGTAGTTCATCGGGAGTCAATTGTTCTTCTCCACGTATATAGCGGTCGAATTTGGAATTTCCCGATATCAAAGTGCGCAGAAACTGTGCCAAGGCTTTTTCGATTCTTTCAATAGTAACTTCTTCTGTGCCAAATGCGGCTTTAAACATGGGTGGATATATACTGATGTTTTTGATGCATGCTACGGTACGTTCAATGCTGCTGTTCATTTCATGTTCGGCCAATATTCCCATGCTAACTATGTCCTCTATGTTTCGTCTGTTTGTTTGAGGATTATCCTTATATATCATGCCGTTCCAAAAATATCCGTTATTGTTAAAGACTAAATTACAAAGAGGCATCATGCTGTGAGGGGTTGGTTTGCCGTTAATGCCGAAAGTTTTTCCGTCTTTGTATTTAGGATGATCTATGCCGCATTCAAAGCCATAGGCTTGAATATGACAAGTGGAACAACTCATCAGTGAGTCTTCATTATTGCCTGAATATCCGCGCAAACGTCCATCATAGAACAAATACCTCCCAAGTTTTACACCTTCAACGGTCATGGGATTGTCGTCGGGAATATTTAATATAGTAGGGAAATAAGTGGGGATTTGTATCGTATAGGGAGTGGCGTTAAAGTCAGGTTCTGCCGGTTCCGGTTTATTGCATGAGCATAAGAAAATCAACCCGATAAATAGGAAATAAATGCTTTTATTATATGTATGGATTAAATAATGCATACTGCCTTTCATAAGATATTCTAATTCTTAATAACAACGTGAAAAGGGAATTTATAGTATATATTTGTCGGAAGTGTTTCCTTTCTTTTATGTAACAGCTTAACAGGTAAAAATTAGATTAGGGAATAAAGAATCTGTCTGCTTTTTTTATAGGAGATGAATAAAAAAAATGTACTTTTGCATTTGAAAACATACATGAAGTAAAAACTATAAAATCATACGTAAGATGGCAGAAGCAAATGCTTATTATACCTTAGCCGATGAATTTGCGAAAATAACGGCACGTTCGGTTTTTTTAACAGGAAAAGCCGGGACAGGAAAGACGACATTTCTACGACGTTTAAAAGAAGAAACACAAAAACAAATAGCGGTAGTAGCTCCAACCGGTGTAGCGGCGATTAATGCAGGGGGTGTTACCATGCATTCTTTTTTTCAACTCCCTTTTACTCCTTTTGTGCCTACTGCTGAAGGTAGACGAAATCTGATTTCGAAAATTAAAATGTCAACGTCACGACGTAAACTCATGCAAGAGTTAGAAATGTTGGTCATTGATGAAATCAGTATGGTACGTGCCGATGTATTGGACGAAGTGGATGCCGTCTTGCGTTATTTTCGGTATAATCAAGCCGAACCTTTTGGCGGCTTGCAAGTGTTTTTTATAGGAGATATGTATCAACTGCCTCCGGTGGTACAAGGGGATGAGTGGAATATCTTGTCGCAGTTTTATCAAACACCTTACTTCTTTCACAGTAAAGTGATTCAACAATGTTCTCCGCTTTACATTGAATTTGATAAAATATTTCGACAGCAAAACGAGCACTTTATCTATTTATTGAACGAAATAAGAAGCAACATGCTATCCTATGAAAGCATGAAATTGTTGGAAAGTCGATATCAGCCTGATTTTAAGTTACCGAAAAAGAATAATTACATTGTACTAACTACTCATAATGCCAAAGCTGATCGTATCAATGCCGAAGAAATGACGAAGATTAAAAGTAAAACCTATCGTTTTGAAGCCATAATTAAAGGAGAGTTTCCCGAACGTAATTATCCCAATGAAGCGGTACTGGAATTGAAAGAGCATGCCAAAGTGATGTTTATCAGCAATGATAAACATTTTCCACGAAGATACTTCAACGGTAAAATAGGAGAGGTGAGTCGCATAGAAAAGGATAAGATTTTTGTCCACTGTGAAAACGATAAAGATGAAATTGAAGTATGCTATGAAACTTGGACCAATATCAGGTATACCATTAACAAGCAAAACAATCAAATAGAAGAGAATGAATTGGGTAGTTATACGCAATATCCATTGCGTTTGGCATGGGCCATCACTATCCATAAAAGTCAAGGGCTTACCTTTGATAAAGCGGTGATAGATGCCGAAGCAGCATTTACTTCCGGACAGGTATATGTGGCCTTGAGCCGATGCCGTACCTTGGAAGGGCTGGTGTTGTTAAGTCCTATTCATAAAGATTGTCTACATGTAGATCCTCATATCGTGCAATATGCCAAAAGTAAACCTCCCCTTGAAATACTTAATAAACAGCTTGAAAACGATAAAAAAGTATACAATCAAAAGATCTTGTTGTCGATATTTGATTTTAAACGAAGCTTGGTTGATGTTACTTCCATTCAAGAATTGATAAGGCGTAATTCTACATCTTTTAACTCACAAGCTTCGAGTTTTATCGATGAATTAACCACAGCTATCAAAGATATGGATAGCATAGGCGAACGATTCAAACATCAATTGTTGAGTATCTGCCAACAAGAAAACATGGATCAAAAATACCTACAGAATCGCATAGCAGCAGCATCGGATTATTTTCTAGTGCAAATAGATAAGATGTTGAGTAGCATACGTCAATCGCCAGTTGAAACCGATAGTCGTGAAAATGCTTATACGTTTACCGAAAGCTTACGTATAATTTATCAAGAACTTGCACGCAAGAAATATATTATGGAAGGAATCAAAGAAGATTATTCCACTGCAAAGTTTTTCGAACGAAAAAAAACCTTTAAAAATCCCGTGTTCAATGTCAACGCCTATTCACTATATTCAAAGGATAAAGGAGAGCATAGCCTACATCCGGCATTGTATCGTCTTTTAAAGCAGTTGCGTTATGAACTATCCGAAATCTACGATTCAAATACCTATCAAAGAATCCTCAGTACTAAAGCATTGGAAGATATCAGCAACTATCTTCCACTAACGATGAAAGATTTAAAACGTATACGCGGCTTCGGAAAGCAAAAGATTAAACTCTTTGGACAAGAGTTTCTTGATCTTGTCGTGAATTATTGTAAGGAAAACGGACTGGAATCGCGTATGTATGAAATGCCTACACGTGAAAAATAAAATAATAAATTTTTTGTTTGTTATATTATAATTAATGGTATATTTGCATTCAAGAAAAGATATGAAAATATCGAAAATTATTGCACCGTGTCGATTTTTTTAGTGAATTTCAACCCGCCCACTATAAAAATAAATCTCACAAAATAAGAAAGATGTGCCCTTGTTAGGGTGGGCACTCTAGCTTGAATAAAAAGTCTTCCATGACTCGAAAAATGCCTTTCTATCAGAACTGAGGTGGGCACCCCAACAACAATACCTAATTAGTCATCCGACGGAATATAAGGTCTGATTTTTCAAAAGTAGTTTGTCATGCATCCATGTGCCATTGACTGCAAAGATTCGTAAAGAAAATTGCCGATAGATTTCCACAACAAAGGTGTTCCATTTTTTTTTCAATACATTATGCACAGTTAAATGCCTAATGTTTTGTTGTAGTCTATATCACTCTTTCACAAAACTTTTATTTACCATTCCCTTATCCGTGAGGATGCGGAGAAAATAAAAACCTTTATTCAAATGACTGATAGTTAAATCGGTTTTACTTGCATTGATAGTATATGTTTTTATTTCTTTTCCTAAAACATCACAAAGACTGATTTCTCTTATTATTTGATTTCCGTTATTGATTGTTAACAGTGTGCTAGCCGGATTGGGATAAATGGTTAAACTGTTTTCTTTTTCCGGTATTTGATCGATTGAAGTGGTGTAATTATTTTGTTTCGGTTCTTCAAAAAGATCATTAATGGGAATTAAAGAACTATCATTGTTAAGATTGATGATATACATACATAAATCTATTAAAAAATTAGGTTGTATTAGCGGTTCATAAGAAACATCAAAAAAACTATTTACTATCGCTCTGGCTACACATGCCGCTCCGTTTATTCCCGACGATGCTATGTCGAATAATAGAGATTTTTCGGCTGATTCTTCTTCCAAATCGCTCCAAGTCATTTCATTGATGCGAAGATATTCTTTTAAATTATAGTACGACAAATAATATTGTTTTTCTATTTCGTCATAGCTTTCATAGGTTTCAGGAATAGCATTTATTATTTGAAAACATTCATTGAAATTTCCGTTTTCATAATAACTTTCAGCCAGTAGATAATCTGTTTCGGGAGTATGGTTTCTTATTAACCAGTTGTGAAATAAATTTGTGTTGAACAAACTATCGTTATAAATGCAATACAAAGCAGTTTGACATATGCCGGATAATTGTGATTGTAGATTTACCATTTCATAATAAAGATTAACTTGTTGTTCCAATTCATATGGGACAGGGACTGTGTTGAAATAAGTTTCCCAATCAATGGGTATATCGTAATATCCACGTTCTTGATAGCTTATTTTTGTGTTTTCAAGTGAAGTACTTAT
>Ga0172378_10006273_pt1 | contig 11115 bp, 12 predicted proteins | sample GrowelOW332metaG_FD_119755 | JGI IMG/M metagenome (GOLD analysis project Ga0172378, IMG submission 119755) | Groundwater microbial communities from an aquifer near a municipal landfill in Southern Ontario, Canada - Pumphouse #3_1 metaG | ecosystem: Environmental > Aquatic > Deep subsurface >... | reverse complement strand
GGGACTGTACAATATTTTGTGTAAAAGGGAAAGTATAGATCTAAACTCAGAGCACTAATCTGTCCTCAAAGATACATAAAAACTTTTTTAAAGAGTGCATTGGATTTTACAACGTTCTTAAGATACATGTAAAACAAAATATCACTTATTTACGTTATGATAAAATGAAAATAAAAAATTTACTCAATTATTTTTTCCATAGCAATAAGATCGCAGGTCTTTTATTAATTGCAACAACCATACTATCACTAACAATTGCCAACTCAACATTAGGAAATAGCTATATTGATATGTGGCATACAAATTTCTTAGGAAGAGATTTGCATTTTTGGGTTAACGATGTTTTGATGAGTATCTTCTTTCTACTAATTGGACTTGAACTTGAAAGAGAGCTATATGTGGGTGAGCTTTCTAATATTAAAGATGCTTTGTTACCCCTTTTTGCTGCAATTGGAGGGATGCTGGTTCCTGCATTATTTTACTTATTTTTCAACAGCACATCAGGCTTTTCCTCTGGCTTTGGAATAGTTATGGCAACCGATATTGCATTTGCAATTGGCATATTATCATTACTAGGCAAAAGAGTTCCTGTATCTCTAAAGATATTTCTTATAGCACTTGCAATTTTCGATGACTTAGGAGCAATTCTAATTATTGCAATCTTTTATTCTAATGAACTAATAATATCAAATATATTAATTGCACTCGGAATATTCCTAATTCTACTTTTTCTCAACTACAAGAAAGTTCGAAACCTAATACCTTTTATAATTGGAGGAATAATTATGTGGTACTTTGTTTATCTTTCAGGAATTCATCCAACAATAGCAGGAATATTGCTAGCCTTTACCATCCCATTTAGCAGAAAAAAAACCCTCTCCTGCTCAACCCTACTTGAAGACTTCCTACATATACCAGTATTTTACTTTATTATCCCATTATTTGCACTAGCAAACACAGCAATAAACATTAATGGAAATTTTGGAGATGTTATTTCAGAACCCTATAGTATAGGTATTATTATAGGACTCCTATTTGGAAAACCTATAGGTATTTTCCTATTCTCTTGGATTGGAGTTAGGGCTAAAGTATTTAAACTGCCAAGTGGACTAAACTTCAAACATATACTTTCGGTTGGATTCTTAGGAGGGATTGGATTCACTATGTCAATATTCATCACCTTATTAGCATTTAAAAATCCAGAGATACAAAATAATGCCAAAATAGCTATACTTATCGCATCAATATCTGCAGCAATTATTAGCCTAATAATGCTAAGAATAACACTAAAAAAAGAAAAGACTCCTACACTTAAATAGAGAAAAACTTTATTTCAAGTCTTAATTTCCTCAATCTTCGTTTTAATAATGCTACATTGACAATGTAACTAATCTACATTGTCAATGCAGAAGATATGAAATAGGGTTTTAATTAATTGTTTCTGCTTTATGGCTGATTATTAGCAAGCCTAAAAAGGTTAGCAGGCCGTTAAGAACAAGGAGTTCGAAGTCGAAGCTATAATTGAACCAAGACTGTGAATTGAGGTTGAGGATAAAGCATATTACTGGTGAGAGAATTGAAACAATTGGAACAAATTTATCTTTCACCCTTCTCTTTGTTAGTAATCCAAAAGCAAATAGCCCTAAAAGTGGTCCATAGGTTATGCTTGCCACTTGGTAGAGTATATCTATTAGGTGTTGGTCTTGATAGTGGTAGTAGAATATTATTACTCCTACAAATAGTAATGCGAAGAATGCATGGACAATATGCCTAACCTTAGTTTTCTTCTTTTCCGTATAATCTTCTCTTTTGTCAAGGTTAAGGAAGTCTATTGAAAATGCTGTTGTGAGTGAGGTCAATGCTCCGTCGGCTGAAGGGAAGAGAGCCGAGATAAGACCTATTATAAATATTACTGCTGCAAATGGACTAAGGTGCTGAATTGCTATGGTTGGAAAAAGACTGTCGCCCATAGTATCAATACCCATTTTATTTGCATAAATATATAGAGCAGCTCCAAGAAGGAGGAAGAGAAAATTTACAAAGAATAGGGTTATACTAAAGGTTATCATATTCTTTTGAGCTGATTTTATATTCTTACAGCTTAAATTCTTCTGCATCATCTCTTGATCGAGTCCTGTCATTGAAATAGATATAAACATTCCTCCAAGTATTTGTTTCCACCAGCATAGTCGGCTTGAAGCATCGGTTACAAATATTGTGGTATAATCACTTTTCCAAATCACAGAGAACATCTGTCCTGTTGTCATATTCATTGCTTGAGCTACCATAACAAAACACATAACCAAGGCTGTTAACATAAATGTTGTTTGTAGGGTATCAGTCCAAATAATCGTTTTAATACCTCCCTTTAATGTAAAGAGTAGGATAAGAAAGAGGAAGAGGACAACAGTAAGTTCAAAAGGTACTCCCCAATAAGAAAATACAAATTTTTGGAGAACAATAATAACAATAAACATTCTTAGAGAAGCTCCTAAGGTTCTGGAAAGCAAGAAATAGAACGAGCCTGTCTTATGTGAAAACTTACCAAAGCGGGTTTCAAGGTATTGGTAAATGGATATTAGATTTAGCTTATAATAGGTAGGCATCAACACAAATACAATAACCATATAGCCCAAGAAAAAGCCAAATACTGTTAGCATATAGGTAAACGAGCGTTCATCAACCCAACCAGGGACACTCATAAAAGTTACTCCTGAGAGTGAAGCTCCAATCATTCCATAGGCAACAACAAACCAAGGCGAACGCTTATTGCCTGAGTAAAAGGATTGATTATTTGCTTTTCGTGATGTTAGATATGTTATTAGAAAGAGGATTAGAGTGTAGGTAACAAATACCCAGAATATGATTTGGTCCATAAATCAGAAAAGATTTGTATATTTGTAAAGAATTTTATCAATAATAATACGCAAAAGTAATTATAATTTTTCAAACATAGCTAATTTAATATATGGAATACCCTTCTTCTTTGGTTGAAAATGCTGTTAATGAATTGTCACGACTTCCAGGAGTTGGGAAAAGGTCAGCACTAAGGCTTGCTCTTTATCTAATCAAACAGCCAAACCAAACAACAGAAAACCTAGCCAACGCAATTATTAAGATGAGGACAGAAATTAAATATTGTAATATATGCTATTCTCTTTCCGATAATGATATTTGTTCTATATGTTCTCAAGACAAAAGAAATCATAATCAAATTTGTGTTGTTGAAAACATAAGAGATATTCTTGCAATTGAAAACACCAACCAATACAAAGGAGTTTACCATGTTCTTGGGGGAGTTATTTCTCCTATTGAAGGCATTGGTATTTCCGATCTAACAATAAATCAACTAATTGAAAGGGTTAATAAAAACCCTATTGAAGAAATCATTCTTGCTCTCCCAACAACAATGGAAGGTGATACAACAGGATTTTATATCAATAAACTATTACAAGGATTTGATATAAAAATATCTGCTATTGCAAGAGGAATTGCAATTGGCGATAATATCGAATTTGCAGACGAGATAACATTAGGACGTTCAATCTTAAATAGAATGCCATTTAATCAAATACACAACAATAATGATTAAGGACATTAAACTATAAATCTTATATGAAAAGGATAATAATAATTGGTGCAAGCTCAGGATTGGGCAAGGAGTTAGCCCAACATCATATTAGGGCAGGCAACATTGTTGGAATTGGAGGAAGAAGAGAAAACTTATTGGAAGAGATAAGAGCAATAAATCCAAAAAATGTTTTTATAAAAAAGATTGACACAAGAAAACCTCAGGCAAAAGATGAACTAATTAGCCTTATTGAAGAAATGGGAGGGATGGATGTGTTTGTTTACTGCTCTGGTGTAGGTTATATAAATAAAAAATTGGATTTTGAAAAGGAGATGCAAACTGTGGAGGTAAATGTTTATGGCTTTACTCAGTTAGTAAATGTTGCCTATCATTATTTTGCAAAAAGAGGAAGTGGCCATATTGTTGGAGTTGCTTCGGTTGCAGGCGAGAGAACCTTATCCAGATGTCCTGCTTATTCTGCTACTAAACGTTATAATATTATGTATTTGAAAGCAATAAGACAATTGGCTGAGAAGAATAAATATAATATTAGAGTAACCACAGTAATGCCTGGATTTATTAAAACAGATATGGTAAAGTTTCATTATCCCCTAATGACCAATCTTGATAAGGGAGGGAAACTTCTATTTAAAGCCATTGAAAAAGGAAAAAAGAAAACATTTATTCCTGGCTATTGGGGATTAATTTCACTATTTATGTACATTATTCCATCATTTATATGGAAGAAAATAATATAATTTGTATTTTTGTATCAGAATAAAAACTATAATCTTTTAAAAACAGAATTGAATATGCCAACAAAGATAATCAAAAAGTCAGCAGTTTTAGTCCCTTATGATTTTGGACCCAAGTCAGTTTCAGCACTTAGAGAAGCTATAACTATAACAAAATACTTAAAAGGAGAAATTTATCTATTATCGGTTATTAGAAAAGGCGACTTCTTTTCCCAACTATTTAAGAGTGAAAAAGACAATAGAAGAATACAAAGAGAGGTTACTGCCAAGCTTAAAAAAATTGCAACTGAAACAAAAAAAGAAACGGGAGTAAGGGTAATCACTATTATTGAGCAAGGAAATCCAATTGATGTTATCTTAGAACAAGCTAATATATTAAAGGCACAATATATTATTATGGGTAAGATGGATGAATCAAAAATGGATTTCAATATTTTTGGAGCTAGCACTATGCAAATTGTTAGCGAATCACCATGCCCTGTTATTACAGTGTCTGCAAAAATGATTAATGAAAAAGGGTTTAAGAATATTGTCTTACCTATTGACCTAACAAAACAAACTCTTGAAAAGGTAATAAAAGCACTTTCTTGGGCTAAATACTATAAAGCAAGTATTCATGTTATTGGAGTTCTTTCAGGAGGAATTTCATCAAAAAACAGCCGATTAAATGCTAAACTGATTAGGGCTAAATATATTATAGAACAAGAGGGCATCAACTGCACTACTACGCTATATGAGAAATCAGACACCCCAGTTCATAAAGTAATTCTTGATCACGCCAATAAAGTTGATGGAGATTTGTTAATGATTATGACCCATCAAGAATTAGGAGTTATTGATAATTATATAGGAGCTGTTGCTCAAAAAATACTAAAAGAAAGCGATATTCCAATCATTTCATTTACAACAAAAGCAATTGAACATAATAACTATTTTGTATCAAGCTTCCTTCCTTTTGAACTTTTAGAAAATAAAGATATCAAACATCTTAAAGGCTAAACGAAAAAGGCATTAAGCACTCAACACCATTAAACACTTGAACTTCTTGGTCATTAATTTGAACAATGATTTTTAATTTTTCTTTTGTTCTACTTTCTGTTTCAACCATAACTTGCAAACAAGCTCCACATGGATAAGCTAAAGCAAACTCACCTTCTTTGTTTTGTGCAGAAATAGCAATTGCAACAACTTTGTTTTCACTATTATTGGCGCCCCAAGCAAATAGCGCAACTCTTTCTCCGCATAATCCTGAGGGATAGGCTGCATTTTCTTGATTAGATCCTTTAATAAATAATCCATTATCAAGGAGAAGAGCTGAACCTACGGAAAATTCAGAATATGGAGAATAAGCAGTTTTTATTGCTCTCTGAGCTTCAAAAACAAGTTCTTTAGCATCCTCAGAGAGTTCAGAGATATTTGCTTGGAAATAATCGATTATTTTAGTCTTCTTTATCATTATTATCTAGTATTATTTGAGCAAAATTAAACATTTATTTACTGTAAAGAAAACTTTTACTATCTTTGTTTCGTTTTATAGACAGAAAAACCACTTGAGAAATGAAATCATTTATAATAATAACATTAGTTGTATTAATTACAGGCTTTCTTTTATATTTTGTTATAAAGGAATTAATTAAGACCTATAAAAACAAACCGTATAATCCCGATCAAGATATTAAATCTAAAGGAAAAGATCGATTATAATAATTAACAACTAATAAAAGCAATAACTTGTTTAGAGATTTAATACCCGAATTTTCTTTAATTCTTTCTCCAATGGAGGCTATAACCAATAAGCCTTTCCGTAAAATATGTAAGAAATATGGAGCAGATATATTGGTTACAGAATTCATAGCTTCTGATGCCCTAGCAAGAGATGTTAAGGATAGTATTATAAAAATGAATTTTGACAAGGAGGAAAGACCTCTAGGAATTCAAATCTTTGGAAACAACGCTGATAGTTTGATTAAGGCTGTTTCTATTGCTGAAAAAGAAAATCCAGATTTTATAGATATTAATTGGGGCTGTCCTGTTAAGAAGGTTGCAGGAAAAGGTAGTGGAAGTGGAATAATGAATGATATTCCTAAAATGATTGAACTGACCAAAGCCGTTGTGGATGCAAGTAGCGTGCCTGTTACTGTTAAGACTAGGTTGGGGTATTCAGAGGATTCAAAGCCTATTGTAGAAATTGCAGAAAGATTACAGGATGTGGGAATACAAGCAATAAGTATTCACGGAAGAACAAGAGCCCAAATGTATAAGGGTGAAGCTGATTGGTCACTTATTGGAGAGGTAAAGAATAATCCAAGAATGAGCATACCTGTTTTTGGCAATGGAGATATTGATAGTGCAGAGAAAATGATTGAATTTAAGAATCGCTATGGTGTTGATGGAATTTTGATAGGTAGAGCAACTATAGGAAATCCTTTTATTTTTCAAGAATGCAAAGAAATATTAAGAGGGGAAACTCCTTCTATTATTCCAATTTGGGAAAAGGTGGAAATTTGTAAGGCTCATCTTGATGGATTAGTAGAACTTAGGGGAGAAAAACACGCTATCTTTGAAATGAGAAAAAACTATTCTGGTTATTTTAAAGGGTTAGCTAATTTCAAACCATATAGACTACAACTTGTTACTTCAGTTCTCTATTCTGAGATAGAAAATTTATTAGATCAAATTTTAAATACCTATTCAGAATAATAATTAAAAAAAAACAATACTATTGTTTAACCAATATAGTCCTATAAGTTATTATATTCTTTTTATTATCGTATATTTCCATAATAGGTACTTTATTGCTATAACCATTTTCATTTAAATACTCTTCTATTTGTGGATAAACCTTAAATGCTCCTATCATAATTGAGAAGAATCCCTTTAAAGGTAATTCAACTGATAAGTATTCTTGTTTCGGAAGAGTTTTTACTGAGAATACCTTTTTCAATTCTTCAATTTTATTATTATCATCAGTAATAATAATGCTACCTATTTCTGAACGTAGTTTTTCGGCTTCAACCATATCTGGATTATCATAATAAATACCAATACCAATAGATGCATCAACTCCATAATCCTTTTCTAATTCCTCACAAACTAATTTCATTAAATCACCACTCTTATTATAAGAACCAATCATTTCTCTATACACTACAACCTCTTCACCTATTTCTACTTCTTTGAATTCAATTTTGTTAAATCCTCCAAAATATGCATAGATTCCAATAATAATTGCAATAAAAACAAGCAAAACTACAAGTATCTTCTTTATTAATTTCATAATTCAATAATCTATTATTCAGAAATGCAAATTTACAAAATATAGACCATAAATTAAAGAAAAAGATCTTTATCCTTGACAATTAGAGAAAAAATCCTTATCTTTGTTGAAAATCATAGGTAAAAATAAATATGATATAAAACTTATTATTAACCCTTAATTATTATTATTATGAACTACAAGAAAATATTAATCGCAATAGATGACAGAGAAAACTCAACCAATGTTGCTGAAAAAGGATTTGAACTTGCAGACCAATTAAATGCAGAAGTAGGCATAGTGTATGCAATAGATTTATCAACAGTTATTAGAAACTACGACATGATCAACCCTGAATTAGGACTTTTCATTAAAGAATCAATTGTGGAATCAAAAGAAAATGCTAATAAAGCGATTGATAAATTAATTAAAAACTTTGGTAAAGATCATAAAACAACAAGATTTACCCCAGAAGGACACCCAAGAGAACTAATACTTGATATAGCAGAAAAATGGGAAGCTGACCTAATAATAATTGGACTTCATGGAAAATCAGGTTTAGGTATATTCTTTATGGGTAGTATTTCACAATACATATCTCTACATTCAAAAGTTCCAGTATTAATAGTACCACAAAAAGAATAATTAATATTTAAGCTTTTTTATTTTTTTGTTGGGACAAATATTGGAGTATTTGCACTGCATTTGTTGCTGCTCCCTTTCTTAAATTATCAGAAACTATCCAAAGATTTAAAGTCTTTGGTTGAGATAAATCCCTTCTAATCCTACCTACAAAGACTTCATCCTTGCCTTCAGAATAAAGAGGCATTGGGTAGAAGTTTTTGTTTGGATTATCAATAACTTCTATACCTTCCATATTTTCTAAGCAATTAATGATATCCTTAATATCGAATTCCTTTTCAAATTCAACATTCACACTTTCAGAATGTCCACCAAGAACAGGTACACGAACGACAGTTGCGCTAACTTGTATTGAATTATCTGAAAATATCTTTCTTGTCTCATCCACCAACTTCTTCTCCTCCGTTGTATAACCATCTTCCATAAAATCACCTCCATGAGGAAAGAGATTATGATGTATTTGATAAGGATAAACCATTTCAACCTCTTCATTTCTTTCTTCCATTGCCAATTGATTAACCGCTTTTACTCCTGTTCCAGTGATACTTTGATAGGTTGAAACAACAATTCTTTTTATTTTATACTTCCAATGTAATGGCGCTAGAGCCAAAACCATTTGAATTGTTGAACAATTGGGATTAGCAATAATTTTACTATCCTTAATTGATTCTGGGTTTATTTCAGGAACAACCAAAGGAACATTCTTATACATTCTCCAAACCGAAGAATTATCAATTACAATAGCTCCATTATCCGCAAATAATGGTGCATAAATCTTTGAAACATTTCCTCCTGCTGAAAAAATCACATAATCACATTTTGCATTAATTGCTTCTTCAATGCTACTAATGGTTAGTATTCTTGATGCAAAAGAAATTTCCTTACCAATATTTTTATGAGATGCAACAACAATAATATCATCATTGGAAAACCCTCTTTCTTCCAATACCTTTAAAATCATTCTTCCTACTAAACCTGTGGCACCAACAACTCCTATCTTTAATTTTTCTTTCATAATCTTTATTCCTCAGAAAAAGCGCTAACATATTTCCTATACTCAGCAAATACATTTGCTCTCGACATAAAACCTACATACTTTCCTTTATCAACAACAGCAATTGTGTATCTGTCTGCTCCTTTAAATTTACAAACAACGTCCTCTAATGGGTCTGATATATCGACAATAAAGTATTTAGAATAATGAACAAAATCTTTAACCCCATACACATCATAATACTCTGGCTTAAATAAAAGCTTTCTAATATCATTTATAAGAACTATTCCTAAAAAATTATTATCCTTATCTACTATTGGGAAAAAACTACGTGTTGATTTTTGAACAGCATCAACAATATCTCTTAGAGAAGCATCATAGAGAAGTGGTATAAAATTCGTTTCTATCAGTTTCTTTTTATCTATAGATTGGAGTGCAGACTTATCCTTATCGTGAGTCATTAGATTACCTTCTAATGCCAATTCTTCAGCATAAATAGAATATTTATTTAGAGGCTTAACAACAATATAAGATATTGTTGTTGCAATAAGTAGAGGTGCAAACAAATCATATCCTCCCGTTATCTCAGCAATTAGGAAAGTTGCAGAAAGAGGAGAGTGCATAACACCCGACATAACAGCAGCCATACCAACCAAAGCAAAATTACTTTCTTCAACAAGAATAAGACCTGACATATTAATCAACCTTCCAACAAAGAAACCAGTAAATCCTCCAATAAAAAGAGAAGGTGCAAATGTTCCCCCTACCCCTCCTGCTGAAGTTGTTACAGCAGTTGCAATGGATTTAAGCATAATTATTGCTAAAAGAGTCCCTAATAACATCCATTGATTTTCCCTATACTGATAGAACATAGTATTATTAAACAAAGTATTGGTATCCGAATCTAATAAAACACTTAAAGCAGTGTAACCTTCCCCAAAAAGAGGTGGAAATAGAAAAATCAGAATCCCTAATATCAATCCCCCAATAACAACTCTCCGCCAAAGAACCATTTTCTTAAATCTCTTAGCTATAAACTTGGTAGATCTAAGGAAATATAAAGAAATAAAACCTGCAATAATTCCTAAGAATATAAAACCTGGTATTTTTATTAACTCAAAACTAGAGGAAACATCATATGTAAACAAAACTCCTTTACCTAAGAAAAAATAAGAAATCATTGAAGATGTTACTGCAGAAATAAGCAAAGGAATAGCAGTAGTCATTGTTAAATTCAACATAAGAACTTCAAAAACAAAAAGAATACCTGCAATAGGAGCCTTAAAAACACCCGAAATTGCACCTGCAGCACCACAACCAACAAGAGTAATCATATTCTTTTCGCTCAACCTTCCTATCCTTCCAAGAGAAGAACCTAAAGCACTTCCAGTTAAAACAATAGGAGCTTCCAATCCAACACTACCACCAAAAGCAACAGTTATTGAAGAGGTAAGAATTGAACTATAGGTATTATGAGGCTTTATACGTCCTTTTTTCCTACTAATTGCATACAAAACCTTACTAACTCCATGGCTTATATCATCCTTAATAAAGTATTTCAATATAAGAACCGTGATAGTAATACCCACCATAGGATAGATAAGGAATAAGAAATTTGAACGATCGACGGCAAACCACTTAGTATCTGTAATAAAAAGATAAGTATAATGAACAGTGTTTTTAAGAACAACCGAGGCCATCCCACATGATAAGCCCACTAATAAGGACATAAAAATCATATACTGTGACTCAGATACATTCTTTAATCTCCAAATCAGGAACTGCTTATAAAAAAAATTAAAACGTATTGATTTAGTTAGCTTCATTAAAATAAAATAATAAAGTTACAAATATACTATATTTTGCTTTAACCATTCCTAAAATTCCAAATTTTATT
>Ga0172378_10006271_pt1 | contig 11119 bp, 8 predicted proteins | sample GrowelOW332metaG_FD_119755 | JGI IMG/M metagenome (GOLD analysis project Ga0172378, IMG submission 119755) | Groundwater microbial communities from an aquifer near a municipal landfill in Southern Ontario, Canada - Pumphouse #3_1 metaG | ecosystem: Environmental > Aquatic > Deep subsurface >... | reverse complement strand
GTGGTAACTTCTTCTTCGCAGTATGAAGCTGATAATACTTCCAAAAACATACGGTCAAGTCCAATTGAGGTTTCTACTACATATGGTGTATATGATTCTTTTCTTTCAGGATCATAATATGAAATTTTCTTGCCTGAGAATTTCTGATGTTGCGAAAGGTCAAAATCTGTACGTGAATGAATTCCTTCTACTTCTTTGAATCCAAATGGAAAGTTAAATTCAATATCTACAGCGGCATTGGCATAATGAGCTAATTTTTCGTGAACATGGAAACGATAGTTTTCGTTGCCAAATCCTAAATTTTCGTGCCATTTCAGACGGAATGCCTTCCATTTTTCGAACCATTCCATTTCAGTTCCAGGCGCTACAAAAAATTCCATTTCCATTTGTTCGAATTCCCTCATACGAAAAATGAACTGACGTGCTACAATCTCGTTTCTGAATGCCTTCCCTATCTGTGCAATTCCAAAAGGAATTTTCATACGACCTGTTTTCTGTACATTCAGATAGTCTACGAATATTCCCTGAGCGGTTTCAGGACGAAGGTATACTTTCATAGATCCGTCTGAAGTTGATCCCATTTCTGTGGAAAACATAAGATTAAACTGACGGACGTCGGTCCAGTTGCGGGTTCCACTTATAGGACAAACTATTTCTTCGTCAATGATTATTTGCTTTAGTTCTTTGAAGTCTTCATCATTCAGTGCTTTTTTATAACGTTCGTGAAGAGTATCCCATTTTTTCTGGTTATCGAGTACACGGCGGTTGGTTTCACGGAATTCTTTTTCGTCAAAAGCTTCTCCAAATTTTTTACCGGCCTTTGAAACTTCCTTGTCCATTTTGGCCTCATATTTTGCCAATTTTTCTTCAATGAGAACGTCTGCACGATATCTTTTCTTGGAATCAGTATTATCGATCAACGGATCATTAAAAGCATCGACATGTCCGGATGCTTTCCAGATGGTAGGATGCATAAAGATATCAGAATCCAGGCCTACTATGTTTTCATGCAAAAAGACCATGCTGTCCCACCAGTATTTTTTAAGATTGTTTTTTAATTCAACACCGTTTTGTCCGTAATCGTATACGGCACTTAATCCATCATATATTTCACTGGACGGAAAAACAAATCCGTATTCCTTACAATGAGCTACTAATTTCTTAAAAACTTCTTCCTGTGCCATTTATTTATGTTTATTTTTTTATTTCTGTCTGAAAAAGAATAAGATTTAATTTTTCTCTTTTTTATCGTCTTTTATTTCTTCGTAATCTACATATTCACCGTCGCCTACGGAGTATCCGGAGTTTTTCTTTTTCCCTCTTTCTACCCTAACGTCTCCTTCTGAACGATTGTCTTTTCGAAAAGAAGCTGAACTGTCTTCTAATTTCCTTTTGAACCATGGAAGAAGAAGAAATGTAATTATTTTAATCGCATAGTATATGATTAAAATAAACAGAATTATTCTTAAAAAGCCTACCATATATAAAATAATTAGTGTTTGAAACATATTTTTCTTTTTAAACAGACAGCTGTAAAAATAGCTATTTTTTAAACAGCGTGAAAATTTATTTTCTTTAAGTGATTTCCAGATGCTCTAAATTTCATTTACTTTTCTTATCTGTCTTAAATGTCGTCATATAAAAACTTTTGAACGATTTTTTATTGAAAAATCTTTCTATTTTTTTATTTTTACATAAATTCTTTGCGGATTTGAAGTTTTAGATAAATAAAAATGAAAAAAGATGGCTAAATATAAACGTATTCTTTTAAAGCTCAGTGGTGAGTCACTTACAGGAAAACAAAATTACGGAATTGATTCTTCAAAATTGAACGAATATGCCAGACAGATAAGTGAAATACTTAAACTAAAAATCCAGGTGGGAATAGTTATAGGAGGCGGAAATATTTTCCGTGGACTTAGTGGCACTACAAAAGGCTTTGATCGTGTAAAAGGTGACCAGATGGGTATGCTTGCTACTGTTATAAATAGTCTTGCCTTAAATTCAGCTTTAACAGACATGGGGACACCTTCAAAGCTATACACTTCCATACGAATGGAACCTGTTGGTGAATTATATTCCAGAGACAAGGCAGTTGAATCTCTCGAAAAAGGAGAAATAGCTATTCTTGCCGGTGGTACCGGAAATCCATTTTTTACAACTGATACCGGAGCATCTCTGAGGGCTATAGAAATTGGTGCCGATATTTTACTTAAAGGGACTCGTGTAGATGGAATATATTCTGATGATCCGGAAAAGAATCCCAATGCCAAAAAATTTAATGAGATTTCTTTTGACGATATCTATAATAAGAAACTGAAGGTTATGGATTTAACTGCAAGCACTATGTGCTGTGATAATAAGATGCCTGTAATTGTTTTTAACATGGATATTCCGGGAAATCTTAGAAAAGTTATTTCCGGAGAACAGATCGGTACACTTGTTCATTTATAACCTTAAAAGAACAATTTTTCTATTCTCTTATTTTTCTTTTATCTTTGTTGTATACCAAATCCTAAAAATCAGAATATGGAAGAAGAATTAAATTTTATAAAAGATATTTGTAAAGAAAATATGGAATCTACCCTGATTCATTTACAAAAAGAATTGCTCACTATTCGTGCAGGAAGAGCTTCAGCTAATATTCTGGACGATGTTAAGGTAGATTATTATGGAACACCGACTCTTATAAGCAGAGTATCGAACATTAATACTCCTGACGGACGTACTATTGCTGTTCAACCCTGGGAAAAAAATATGCTGGAACCTATAACAAGGGCTATTATGAATGCTAATCTTGGTTTTAATCCTGTAAATAACGGGGAAATAATACGAATTAGTGTCCCTGCCCTCACCGAAGAACGACGTAAAGATTTGTCGAAACAGGTTAATCAGGTAGGAGAATCAGCAAAAGTAGGTATTCGTGCAGCAAGAAAAGAAGCCAATGAATCTCTGAAAAAATTAGAAAAAGATGGATTGTCTGAAGATCTTGAAAAAGATGGTGAGGAGAACATTCAGAATATTACCACTAAGTTCAATAAGATGGTTGATGAAATAGTGGCTAAAAAAAATGAAGAAATATTTATTATCTGATAAATAATATTTTCTGAGTTTAAATTACACCTAAAATCCGCATGTAATTATCTATTAAGCCATCCATAGAACTTCAAAGAAGTCGTAATATTCACTCACAATAGCGAATAATATGATTTAGACTTTGTTTATTGTTATTTGAATGATCACTACGATACTTCCCTGCGGAATTTAGGCAAGGAATAATGTCCAACAACTTTTTGTTAGGGAAAAAGAAAGTACATTCCTTCCAATTAATATATTAGTATCTTTGTCATAAATTATATCAGCTAATGACAGAAAAGATTTTCAATCTTTTAAATAAAATAAATGACCCCTCAGATCTCCGCAAACTACAGATAAATGAGTTACCTGAAGTTTGCAAAGATTTAAGGGAATTTCTTATTAATGAGTTATCCAATAATCCGGGACACTTCGGAGCAAGTCTGGGTGTTGTTGAACTTACTGTAGCTCTTCATTATGTTTATAATACACCTTATGATCTTTTGGTATGGGACGTCGGGCATCAGGCATATAGTCATAAGATTCTGACAGGTCGAAGAGATCTTTTTTGCACTAACAGAAATTTTAAAGGCATCAGCGGATTTCCCAAACCATCTGAAAGTATTTATGATACATTCGGAACAGGTCATGCAAGTACCTCAATATCTGCGGCACTGGGTATGGCAACTGCTGCTGATTTAAAAGGGGAAAAAGAAAAAAAAGTCATTGCTATTATAGGAGATGGAGCTATGACAGGAGGTCTGGCCTTTGAAGGCCTCAACAATGCAGAAGTTAATAATTCAAATATTCTGATAATCCTGAATGACAATCATATGTCTATAGACCCGGCTACGGGAGGTATCAGTAATTATTTGCTTAAAATTTCAAAATCTAAACCTTATAACAGATTAAAACAGGATGTATGGGACGGACTGGGAAAACTTAACGGATTTGGTCCCAGAGCTCGTCGTCTGGTTCAAAAGACACAAAGAGCAATGAAATCTGTTCTTTTAAAAAATTCTAATTTATTCGAAAGCCTGGGCATTCGTTATTTCGGTCCTATTGACGGACATAATGTAACTTATCTTACTGAAGTTCTTCGTGATCTGCAAAATATTCCAGGACCAAAAATTCTCCATGTTGTTACTGTAAAAGGAAAAGGATTCCGGCAGGCTGAAATTAACCAGACTCAGTTTCATGCACCGGGAAAATTCGACAAAATAACCGGAGAAATACTAAACACTGAGAATCCAGACACTACCCCACCGAAATTTCAGTATGTATTTGGGGAAACTATCGTAGAATTAGCTCGCAAAAACGATAAAATTGTAGGAGTAACTCCTGCTATGCCTTCAGGATCTTCTCTTAATATAATGATGAAGGAGATGCCTGACAGAGCTTTTGATGTAGGTATAGCAGAAGAACATGCGGTAACTTTTTCTGCCGGCATGGCTATTCAGGGACTTACTCCTTTTTGTGTTATATACTCTACTTTCCTGCAACGTGCTTATGATCAAATTATTCATGATGTCGCTATTCAGAATCTTAACGTTGTTTTCTGCATTGACCGTGCAGGAGTGGTAGGACATGACGGAGCTACTCATCAGGGCGTTTTCGATATTGCCTATCTGCGTTCTATACCAAACATGACAGTTTCGGCCCCTATGGATGCTATTGATCTGCGCAATTTGATGTATACAGCACAATTACCCGACAAAGGACCTTTTTCGATTCGATATCCGAGAGGTCAGATAAATTGTATGGACTGGAAGAAACCTTTTAAGGAAATTACAGTCGGTAAAGGAAGAATTATTACCGAAGGAAATAATCTTGCCATTCTTTCTTTCGGTACTATCGGACAGGAGGCTGAAAAAGCTGTAAAGGATTTACAGAAAAAAGGATTTTCTGTTGCTCATTATGATATGCGTTTTGTTAAACCTTTGGATGAAAATCTTTTAAACGATATTATAAAAAAATTCGATAAAATTATTACCGTTGAAGATGGCGTTCTTCAGGGAGGTTTCGGTTCTGCTATTCTGGAATTTATTAATGACCAGCATTATAAAACTAACATAGTAAGATTGGGAATTTCTGATTGTTTTTTGGAACAGGGGGAGCAGAAGGAACAGATGGAACTTAGCGGAATTGACCAAAATGGAATTTCCCGCGCAGTGGAAAAATTGATGGAAGAAAAATAAAATACTCCAACAGACAGCTCACCAAAAAAAAACAAAATTTATCTATCCTTATGCAAAAAACATTAAAAAATAGTCATGGATATTTAGTTCTTTATATTCCATTGATTTATTGTATTGAGCCATAATTTATCTTTTTAAATATATTTTAATAAAAGGAAATCCATAAATAAAATATTTAATAATAAGATGTTATGCTACATTAATATTATTAGATATAAGGCTTATATGTTTTCTTTTTTTATAAATTTGTAATATATTGATATTTATATATGCTCTTTCTTAATTGTTTTGTTTAAAAATCCTGGAATTAAATATTTTATCTTTACTTATGTTGCATAAATTTATAATTGAATCAGAGGCAGGAAATAAAAATGCTGTTATTAAAAAAACCATTATTCTGTTCTACATTAATAATGGTTCTGCCACTATTGCTGACTTATCCAAAGAATTGAATTTAAGTGTCCCAACCACTACTAAATTGATAACCGAACTGATCGATGATGGATTTGTTCTTGATTTTGGGAAACAGGCAACAATTGGAGGAAGACGACCCAATGTGTACGGACTTAATCCGGACTCAGGCTATTTTGTCGGGGTTGATATTAATCGTTTCCAGGTAAATATTTCACTCCTTAATTTCAAAGGGGAAATAGTTGAATATAAGGAAAATATCCCCTATCAATTAGAAAATACTCCCGAGGCGTTAAATGCTTTATGCCGAATAATTATACAATTTATCGAAGATAAGCCTGCATTAAAAGACAAAATTCTTTGCCTTGGAATTAATGTCTCAGGAAGGGTAAATTCTGAATTTGGTTACAGTTATAGCTATTTTTATTTTGAAGAAAGACCCCTTAGTGAACTTGTAGAAAAGATGGTCGGTGTAAAATGCTATATTGATAATGATTCGCGTGCTATGGCTTATGGTGAATATATGTGTGGTGTAGCTAAGGAAGAGAAGAACATGCTTTTTGTAAATATTAGCTGGGGGTTAGGATTAGGCATTATTATAAATGGTAAACTGTATTATGGAAAATCTGGTTTTTCTGGTGAATTTGGTCATGTTTATACCTTTGATAATGAAATAATTTGCCATTGTGGGAAAAAGGGATGTTTAGAGACAGAGGCCTCGGGATCGGCTCTTTACCGAATATTGCTGGAACGAGTGAAAAATGGAAGTAATACCATTCTTCAGAAAAAAATTGAAAGTGGAGAAACCCTGTTTTTGAAAGACATTATTAATGCAACACTTGAAGATGATATTCTTTCGATTGAAATTATCGAAGAAATTGGAACTAAACTAGGAAGGTCGATTGCCGGTCTGATAAATTTATTTAATCCGGAATTGCTGGTTATTGGAGGTACTATTTCTCGTACAGGTGATTACATAATACTCCCTATAAAAAGTGCTGTAAAAAAGTATTCTTTAAACCTGGTTAATAAAGATACAGAGATTAAGATTTCAAAATTAGGAGACAGGGCGGGGGCAATAGGTGCAGGCTTGCTTGCCAGAGCGAAAATGCTTGATATAATTGATGAATAATTGTATTTTATAATTAAAAAAATATAATTTTCCTGGGATCATATTCAATACCATTTGTTAAGTCGGATTTCCTAATTACAGACAAGCATAGACTATTGAACCAAAGACATATATAACAAGTCTTTAGTTAAAATTTCCACGCTTATTCATTCCACAGCTGTTCAATTTCCTCGAGGGATTTTCCGGTGGTTTCAGGCACCAGTTTCCATGTAATAAAAAGATATGGAATACACATAATGGCAAAAAGCCAGAAAACGCCCATTGGAGATAGTGCACTCATTAACCAGGGGGTTAATTGCCCTATTAGATATGTGCCTATCCATAACGAAAATCCGGCAATTGACATTGCTGCTCCTCTTATTTGCGTAGGATACATTTCTGAAAGTAAAACCCATATTACTACACAAATAGATATTGCACAGCAAAAGATGTATATTAGAATTAAAATTAATAGAGTAACAGGAGGAACTACAGTTTCAGCATTGTTGATTAAAAAATAGAATCCTATTAAAACCAAAGAAATAAACATTCCGGATACGCCATAGTAAATTAATTTCTTTCGACCTATTTTGTCAATAATCCAAATAGCAAATATAGTTGAAATTACATTGATTAATCCGACAAAAATTTGATAAAACAATGAATTTCCCTCAGAAAGACCTGTTTGTTCAAAAATTCCGGGACCATAGTATAAAACAGCATTTACTCCCATAAACTGACCTAAAATAGCTAAAGAAATTCCTATAAAAAGAGGGATACGAAATTCATGTTGTAACAATAATTTCCAGTCGGATTTTTGTTCTTTTTGCAAGCTTTTTCTTATGTTGTTTACCTGAACAATAGCTTCGTGTTTGCCATAAATTTTGGTTAAAATTGATAATGATTTTCCATTGCGCTTTTTAACTAATAACCAACGGGGACTTTCAGGAATAAAAAACAAAATAAAGAAAAAAAGAAGAGCCGGAAAAAATTCGGCACCTAACATCGAACGCCATACTTGCGAAACAAAAATTATATTTTGCCATCCATTTACTATATCTTCATGTGCATACAGAGCATGATTCTGTAGTGCATAATTAATAAAATAAGCACCAAGAAATCCAACTGTAACTGCTAATTGGTATAGAGATACTAATCGCCCCCTATAGCGTGTAACTGAGATCTCAGAAATATAAAGAGGAGAGATAACCGATGCAACGCCTATGCCTATTCCTCCAATTATACGATAAAAAATCAGCATATCTTTATTTGGAGCAAGCATACACCCTACTGCAGAGGAAGAAAACAACACTGCGGCAACAAAAAGTACAGGTTTACGTCCAAAAATATCGCTTATTCTGCCGGCAAAAAGGACTCCTCCTATGGATCCAAGTAGCGCACAACCAACGTACCAGCCCGATTGCATTTCATTTAAATTAAATTGCAGCGAAACGCTTTTTATTGTTCCTGAAATAACGGCTGTATCATAACCAAAAAGGAACCCTCCCAAAGCAGCCACTATCGATAAAAACAAGACATATCTTATATTTTCTTTATTTTCCATCAAACTTGTATTATTAAATGTGTTTTTATTAATAGTCCGGATGTATAAAATAGCCAGGTATTTATACAATAGTTGGCTATTTATTTATCTCAGATATTAAAGTATTCTTTATATCTGTCGTATAAATGTCCTGCTTGTAAATATGCAGACTGTGGACTCATGAAATGAGAGAATTCAAAAGTTATGCCTTTGTCATAATTAACTCGTTTTGCTGCTTCAAGTTTCAATCTTAATTTGTCAAATTTTATAGGAAGAAATCGAATTGGCATGTCACGATCAAAAGTTTCGGCATTTGTCCAACATTTCATACCATATTTATCGGCTAATTTTTTGTTTACCGAAAAAAAGGCATCGAGTTCGTCATAATCAATATGTCCGTCCTGAAAAGCACAGGCATCAACAACATCGTGAATACCATCAAAAATTTCGTTCCATTCTTTTTCATGCTCCTGAACAGAAACAGAATTTTTTCTAGTTAAATTCTCTGAAGCTGCGTCAACTGCTTTTTTCCCATCAATCCATGGAGAGATAAAAGTTGGGAGACCGCCTGAAATATCTTTACATTGTTTTCCCAGTGAATGAAATGCACCTATAGCACCTTTTGTTTTTCTGCTTATTTCACCACTGATATACCATCCCTGAAAACTTTTATATTTGTCTCCATAATCTTTCCATACTTCGTCAATTACATATTTATTTGCTTCTATTTCCCCACTCATATCCCCTGTATCCCAATATTTTCCGGAATCGTATAACCCGAAGTAAAATTTCATGTTATATTTTTCTGCCAGACGCAGAAATAAGTCCAATAAATCAACTGATGGCATATAACATCCTTTTTTAAGAAGATATTTTGATGGATATGTTATGAATTTTCTGTGTCCCGAACGAATCATTATTACAGTATCAATTCCTATGGCTTTCATATAACTAAAGTCTCTGTCCCACTCTTTCTCCCCCCAGTTTTGATGAGCTATATCGTGTGAAATTTCATCCAGAAAGGTTCCTGTAATTTTTATTCCGTTTGCTTTAGGTACAATAAGATGACTCTGTATTTTGTTTTTATGCGATTCTTCTGAGGCCATTAACGAAGTTCCTGCACTGGCAGTTATTGCACCTGCAAGTGAGAGTTTCTTGATAAAATCACGTCTATTATCTTTTTTATCATGCATAATAAAAATCTTTAAATTGTTTACTGAAATTATTGACAAATATCGTACAAAATTATTGCTTAATATAAAAATTATTCTGACAGGGTTTTCCATATCTGAAACATAGCTCTGGGAACGTGAAAGCATCCTTTCCATTTCCCTCCTTTTAATGATAGTAATGGTTCTCCCTGTCGATTAAGGTACCCGAACCATTCACCATACTGTTTATCTTTAAAATGCTCCCAAGTGTATTCCTGAATTTTTTCGAACCATTGTTTGCATTTTACGTTACCTGTTAGTTTATAACATTTAGCCATTGAAGTTAATGTTTCGAGATGTACCCACCATAGCTTCTGATCCCATTCCAGCTGCTGTTGCGGATAACCTTTTATATCCATAAAATAAAATATACCGCCGTATTGCTTGTCCCAGCCGTATTCTGTTGTGCGTAGTAATATTTCTTCAGCCTTATTAATTAATTTTTTATCATTGTATCTTACTGCAAGATCCATAAGGAACCACATAGATTCATTGGTATGTCCTGGATTCACAAGACGGCCTTCAAAACAATCAACAAATAGTCCTTCAGGGGAAACATTTTCAAGAATTAATCCTGAATCTTTCTGATAAAAATCAGTAAGTATATTATGTATCAATTCCGGAACAATTTTGTCGATAGTCTCGTTGCCGAGAACCTTCTCAAGCGTTAACGAGAGATTACATAAAATCATAGGTAAAGCAAAACTTTTAAGAGTTCTTGTCCCCGGAAATGTTTTTTCGTAAAAGCCTTTGGGCGAATTTTGACGTTTGAGTATGTTATTATATGTGTCAATTGCTATTTGTTTAAATTCTGTATTTAGTGTTGCGTTATAAAGTTCACCAAAAGCCATTGCAGCAAAACAATCTGAGAAGATATTATATGGTTGTACCAAAGGTTTTCCTTCTCTTGTTAATGAAAAATACCAGTTGCCATTTTTATCCCTTCCGTATTTTTTTAAAAAATTTGCACCCAGCAAGGATATGTCCAACCATTCTTGTTTTTTTTCTAATTTATTATACAACATAGCAAACATCCATATTTCACGTCCCTGAAGCCAGACAAATTTATCTGTATCATATATTTCTCCTTTTTGTGTCAGGCAGGTATAATATCCTCCGAATTTTTTGTCTACTGAATTATTCATCCAGAAAGGTATGACGTTTTCTAAAAGTTCTGTTTTGTATTGCATTGCATACTTGTCCATCCCTGTATTATCCATTATATAATATTTTTTATTAAACAATTATTGATTAGCGGGAAAAGAATAATCCTCTTTTATCCTTTTCTCAATAATATATTAAATACTAATTTTTCAGCCTTAAAAGTAAGTAAATTATTTTATTATTTATTCGTTGTTTATAAATTATTTTAATTATAAATTTTTCATAAGTTCAATAAAATATTGAAATCAGAAAAAAGAAACACATTGATTATACAATATTACCTTAACATAAATAATTTAATGATATATATAATAAGGAGTATGTCATGCAGCCAGGGTTTTACAATAAGTTGATTAATCATCGAGTCCCATTATCAGTAACCCTTTCGGGCTTGTTGATAATGAAG
>Ga0172378_10006269_pt1 | contig 11121 bp, 15 predicted proteins | sample GrowelOW332metaG_FD_119755 | JGI IMG/M metagenome (GOLD analysis project Ga0172378, IMG submission 119755) | Groundwater microbial communities from an aquifer near a municipal landfill in Southern Ontario, Canada - Pumphouse #3_1 metaG | ecosystem: Environmental > Aquatic > Deep subsurface >... | reverse complement strand
GTCGAGCTTTTTTTCTCCCCAAAAACGTGAATAAGCAGGAGGTGCCGTCATGGCTCGGACCTGCGCGACGGAGGGGTGCAGCAACGAGCTGCCGCCGCAGAAGGGTCCGCATCGGCCTCGGAAGTACTGCACGACGTGCCGACCGCCAGCGAAACGGCCGAATCCGCGCGTGATCGAGCTGCCCGCGGCCGAGGAGGCGCTGCCTGGCGGGCGCGCGGCCAGCATGACGGACGCCTACCGGGAGAAGTTGGCCGCCGTCGGCCGTCTGGAGACTCCAGAGGGCGCGCACGTGATGCATCTGGTGCGGCTGATGGAGTCCGGCGTGGAGGGCATGACTGCCTCTGGCGCGGCATCGCTGTCTCGTGAGCTGCGCGCGGCGATGGCCGAGGCCATGAAGGACGCCGGGAGCGCGACCGACTCGCTGGACGAGCTCGCGAAGCGGCGGCAGGCGAAAGCGGGTGGCGCGTGATCCCTCCCGCACATCTGTGGATACCGGAGCGCGCGGGTTCGTACGGCGATGAGGCGGTGGACCTGGCGCGCATCGCCGGGCGGGAGCTCGACGAGGAGCAGGCGCTCGCGGTGGACGCGATCCTGTCGTACCGCAAGGGCGGTAAGTGGGCGGCGCTGGAGTCCGCGATCATCGAGGCCCGCCAGAACGGCAAGACCGGCGGCGTGCTGCCGCCTGTGGTGCTGTTCGACCTGTTCCTGCTGCCGCCCGACCGGATCGTGTGGACAGCGCACCTGTTCAAGACCTCTCGCGACGCATTCACCGACTTCGTGCAGTGCATCGAGACCGCCCCGGAGTTGTCCCGCAGGGTCAAGAAGATCGCCTACGCCAACGGCGAGGAGTCCATCGAGCTGCACTCCGGCGCGAAGCTGGAGTTCCTGGCGCGCTCCAAGGGCGGAGGCCGTGGGCTCGGGGGGAAGCGCGTCGTCATGGACGAGGCGTTGGTGCTGAGTTCGGAAGCGATGGGCGCCCTGATGCCCACGCTGTCGGCGCGCCCGGACCCGCAGATCACCTACGGTTCGTCTGCTGCGGTCGAGACCTCGGGGCACCTGCACAACCTGACGCGTCGTGGCCGCGCTGGTGGCGATCCGTCGCTGGTGTGGGTGGAGTGGTGCGCGCCAGGCTCGTGGGAAGAGCCGCCGTGTGAGCTCGGGAAGTCCTGCCCGCATACCGTGGACGTTCCGGGGTGCGCCTTGGACAACGAGGCGATGTGGCAGAAAGCCAACCACGCCTTGGGGAGTCGAATCACGTTCGACTATGTGCGAGCCGAGCGGCGTGCGTTGCCGCCGCGTGAGTTCGGGCGCGAACGGCTTGGCTGGCACGAAGAACCTGCCGCGGGTGGGCGCCCGATCAGCGAAAGCCAGTGGAGCAACCTGCGCGACGAAACATCGCAGCCCGTTGATCCGGTGGCGTTGGCGTTCGAGGTCAACCGGGACCGCTCCGGCGCCGCGATCGGCGTCGTCGGTCGCCGGTCGGACGGTCAACTGCACGCCGAGGTCATCAAGTCCGCACCCGGCGTGTCGTGGGTGGTCGGCGACCTCGCCACGCTGATCGGGAAGTGGCGGCCGTGCGCGGTGGTCTACGACGACCGCTCCGAGGCCGCATCGCTGGTGCCGGACCTGAAGGAGTTGGGCCTGGAGGTCACGCGAGAGCCGAAGCGCGGCACCAGCGAGATCCTCGTGGCCGCGTGGGCGTCCGACCTGGCCAGGGCGTGCGGCCAGTTGTACGACGCCGTCACCGAGACCAAGACCTTGAAACACCTGGACCAGCCCGAGCTCAACGAGTCCGTGCGGGGCGCGGCGTGGCGCCCGCTCGGTGATGCGCGCGCTTGGTCCCGCAAGGACGCAACGACGAATCCGGCCCCGCTGTTCGCGGTCACGCTCGCCCTGCACGGGCTGCTGCAGTACGGGCCGAAGGAAGAAGAGGTTGCCCCGTGGGTCATGTACGTGTGAGCCGCCATGCGCCGCGGTGAAGCGCTCGCCCTTGTCGCTGCCGGGCTGGCCATGCTCGCCGCCGGGCTGGTGTGGCTGTTCGGGCCGTTCGGACTCATCGGCGTTGGCCTGGCGCTGCTGGTGGTCGTGCTGTTCCTGGTCGACGTGAAGGAGGGGTGACGTGGCGAATCTGTGGTCATCCCTGCGTGGCCGATCCGAGAAGCGGTTCGGGGTGAACGACTACGCCGAGCTGTTCTCCTACGGTGGCCGCACCTACCCGCTGATCGGCACGTCAGCCTCCCGCGAGGCCGAGGAGATCGAGAACAACTTCCTGGCCTACATCCACGGCACCTACAAGACCGACGGCCTGGTGTTCGCCGCGATCGAAGCGCGGCGTCTGGTGTTCTCCATGGCGCGGTTCATGTGGCAGCGCGAGCGCCAGGGCGAGTTGGGGGAGCTGTTCTCCACCCCAGCGTTGGAGATCCTGCGGAGGCCGTGGCCGAACGGCGCGTCGAACGATCTGCTGTCCCGAATGGAACAGGACGTCAGCCTCGCCGGGAACTTCTACGCCGTGCGGGAAGGCCGGCGGCTGCGGCGGTTGCGGCCGGACTGGGTGCAGATCATCCTCACCGACGCCCCCGAGGAAGCGGTGGCCTCCGACATCGCTGGGTACCTCTACACGCCCGGCGGTGCGCAGTCCACCGCGAAGCCAGTCGCGTACTCGGTGGAGGAAGTCGCGCATTGGGCGCCGATTCCCGACCCCGAGGCGCAGTACCGGGGTATGTCGTGGCTGACACCGGTGCTGAAGGAGGTTCAAGGTGACCAGCTGGCCACCGAGCACAAGGTGCGGTTCTTCAAGAACGCCGCCACTCCGAACATCGCGGTGTCGCTGAAGGAGTCTGTGACCAAGGAGCAGTTCCGCGAGTTCGTGCAGGCCATGGACGCCGCTCACAAGGGCGTGGAGAACGCCTACAAGACCCTGTATCTCGGTGGCGGCGCGGACGTGACCGTGGTCGGCTCCGACCTGCGGCAGCTCGATTTCAAGGCCACCCAAGGCGCGGGGGAGACCCGCATCGCTGTCGCCTCACGAGTGCCCGCCGTGCTGCTCGGAATCTCCGAAGGACTCCAGGGCTCCGGCCTGAACGCTGGGAACTTCAAGCCCGCGAAACGAGCGTGGCAGGACGGATTCCTGCACCCGCAGTGGATGTCGGCATGTGGTGCGCTCGCCACGATCGTCGACGAGCCCGCCGACGGTGTCCTGTCCTACGACGCCCGCCACATCCCGTTCCTGCGGGACGACCAGACCGACGTCGCAGAGATCCAGGCGAAGGAAGCGACCGCGCTGCGAGCCCTCCTCGACGCCGGATACCAGCCAGACGCTGCGGTGGCCTACATCAAGTCCGCAGACATCAACCGATTGCGCGGCAGCCACTCCGGCCTGTTCTCGGTGCAGCTACAGCCGCCCGGCACGGTGGCGCCGCAAACCGATGACGACGCGCCTGTGGACACGACAGACAGCGAGGACGAGTGATGGAAACACTGCGTGAGCTCGACGTGGTGCGCGCCGCCGCTCCGAGTGGTGAACTGCGCGCCGCCAGCGAGGGCGGCATGCCGACCATGGTGGTGCGGTTCTCCACGTTCGGCACCTGGTACGAGATCGACTCCTACTTCGAGGGCCGCTTCCTGGAGCGCACCGCCCGCGGCGCGTTCAAAAAGACGCTCCGGGAGAACCGCGACCAGATCAAGGTCCTCTACGATCACGGCTTCGACGCCATGATCGGCAACAAGGTGCTGGGGCGCATCACCGATCTGCGCGAGGACGAAGACTCGCCAGTCGGCGAAGTGGAATTGCTGGACACCGCCTACAACCGCGAGTTGCTGCCCGGCCTGGAGGCCGGCCTCTACGGCTCGTCGTTCCGATTCCGCGTCATCCGCGACGAGTGGAACGACGACCCTGGCCGCAGCGACCACAACCCGGACGGCGTCCCCGAGCGCACCATCAAGGAAGTCCGGCTGTTCGAGTTCGGGCCCGTGACTTTCCCCGCGAACCCGGACTCCACCGCCGGTGTGCGCTGCCTGACCGACCAGTACTACGAGCGCCTGCGGTCCCGCGACCCCCACCGGGTCGAGCAGATCGCGCAGCGCGCCCGAAGCCTTCGCACCCCCGAGGTTGACGCCGCCCTCACGGGCACCTCGACCGACGGCGCCGCGAACACCCCGACCGACGCGCCGGCCACTGGCCACCCGAGCGGTCTCACCCAATCCGCGAGGCGTGAGCGCCTCTACCCGTTCCTGAAGGAGCAGTGAGCATGGAACGTTACGACGAGGAGCGCAAGGGCGAGGTCGAGGCCGAGCTGCGCTCCATCCACGAGGCTGCGGGCGACAACCCGCTGACCGAGGAGCAGCAGAAGCGGTGGGACGAGCTGGAGGCCGAGCGCGCCCAGCTGGAGGAGGCCCGCGCGAAGCTGGAGGCCCGCCGCGAAACCGTGCGCAAGCTGGCCGCCAAGCAGAGCAACGTCATCTCCGGCGACGGCGCCACCGGCGGCCCGCAGGTCATCCGCCAGGTCGTCCCGTTCGACGGTGAGGACGTGCGCAGCCTGTCCACCGGCCAGGCCCGCGACAAGGCGCTGAAGGCGCTGGAGGACAAGGAGCTGACCAGCCACCTGGAGGCGCGGCAGCTCGACCACCTCGACCGCGTGCTGCGCACCCGCAACAAGAACAGCGACGGCGACCACATCGCCCGACGTCTGCTGCTCACCGAGCACCCCGACTACCGGTCGGCGTTCATGAAGCTCATGGCCCGCCCGAACGCTGTCCTCACGGCGGAGGAAGGCCGCGCGGTCAGCCAGTTCGACGAGTTCCGCGCCATGAACATCGGCACGGACTCCGCAGGTGGCTACGGCGTCCCCGTCGTGATCGACCCGACGATCATCCTCACCGCGCAGGGCCACCCCAACGACTTCTTCTCGCTCTCGCGGGTCGAGGTGATCACCACCGACACGTGGCGAGGCGTGTCCTCGGCTGGCATGACGTGGTCGTTCGACCCCGAAGCCGCCGAGGTGTCGGACGACTCGCCCGCGCTGGCGCAGCCCACCGTGCCCACCCACAAGGCGCAGGGCTTCATCCCGTACTCGATCGAGGTTGGGCAGGACTACCCCGGATTCGCTGCGGAGATGTCGAAGCTGCTCGCCGCCGGATACAGCGAGCTGCTGGTGGAGTCGTTCACCACGGGCACCGGCACGGGGCAGCCCACCGGCATCGTGACCGCCCTCGACGGAACCACCTCCGTAATCGACGTGGCCACCACCGGCACGCTCACCGCTGCTGACATCAACGCTGCGTGGGCGGCGTTGCCGATCCGCTACCGCAACGCCTCCACGGCGTGGATGTCGTCCACCTCGGTGAACAACAACATCCAGCAGCTCGGCGAGGGCAGCGACGCCGCGTTCACGGTGAACTTCACCGAGGAGGGCGTGATGGTCCTGAAGGGCCGCCGCGCCTACCTCAACGACTACATGGCCGACCTCGGTGGCGCCGTCTCCGGGCTGGCGATCGTCGGCGACTGGAGCAACTACCTCATCGCCCAGCGCGCCGGTATGTCGGTCGAGCTGGTGCCGCACCTGACGGGCGCCAACGGACGCCCGACCGGCGAGCGTGGCTGGTATGCGTGGGCCCGCGTCGGCGCGGACAGCATCAACGACAACGGCTTCCGCATGCTGTCGGACGACGGCGTCTGATCGACCGTCTCGGTGGGCCCCAGGTGACCGCCTGGGGCCCACCCAAGAGCAGAGGAGGGCCCTCGTGGGAATCGTCTACCCGAAGATCAATGGCGTGGTGACCTGGTCCAACGGCTCCACCACCCTGCGCAAGGAACAGGCGTGGGCCGACACCGCGAAGCTGGTGCGGGAGCGGCCGGAGCTGTTCGCAGACGCCCCCTTGGTGGTTCACGGCGCCGACAGTGGTGTCGAGCAGGCCACCGCAGCACCCGGCGAGAAGCGCACCACCCGCCGCAAGACGAAGAAGACCGACAGCGACTCCGGCAAGGACGCTGCTGCTGAAGGTGAGGAGTAGGCGGTGGCGCTCGGCGACGACTACATCACCGCCGCCGACCTCCGTACCCGCCTCGGCGTCACGGTCGGCACCGAGGACGACATCCTCGAAGCCGCTGCCACCGCAGCCTCGCGGGCGGTCGAGACCCACTGCCGGCGCCAGTTCAACCTCGCCGACACGGCCACGCCCCGCCGGTACCGACCGGATACGGGGACGTTGCTGACCGTCGACGACATCGCCACCACCACAGGGCTTCTGGTGGAGGTCGACAACGACGGCGACGGCGAGTTCGAGACCACGTGGTCTGCCGCCGACTACGAGCTGGAGCCGCTCGACGGCGTGGTGGATGGCGTCGAGGGCTGGCCATTCTGGACGCTCCGCGCCGTGGGGTCTCGTCGGTGGCCCTGTTCGGATCGGGCGACGGTGCGGGTCACCGCACAGTGGGGTTGGCAGGCAGTGCCCGCCCCCGTGGTCGAGGCCACCAAGATCGTGGCCTCCGAGCTCTACAAGTTGAAGGACGCACCGCTCGGGGTGGCCGGATTCGGCGACTTCGGGGTGGTGCGGGTGCGGGAGAATCCCATGGCAGCGACCAAGCTGGCGCCGTACGTCCGCGACGCGATCCTGGTGGCCTGACATGGCATCCGTGACGCAGATCAGGAAGGCCATCGCCGCACGCTGCGGCACCATCGCGGGACTGAACGCCTACCCCACAGCCCCCGGGCAGGTCGTCGTTCCAGCGGCGATCGTCCTTCCAGGCCCGATCGCCTACGACGCCACCATGCGCCGCGGCAGCGATGATTTCACCTTCACGCTCCGCCTGCTGGCGTCACAGGCATCCTCGGACGCCGGGCAGGACGCCCTCGACGCCTACGTGTCCAGTAGCGGGGCGTCGAGCATCAAGTCCGTGGTGGACGGCGACCTCGACGGTGTTGTCGACTTCGCCCGCGTCGCGAGCATGGACAGCTACGGCGAAATCGAATGGAACGGCGTGCTCTACCTCGGCGCGGACTTCACCGTCGAGGTCACTGCATCAGGGGAGGTGTGATGGCTCCACGCAGAACCGCGGGCAAGGTGGTCACCTTCCCGCGCTACCGGACACTCACCGCGCTGTCCTACGACGGGCGCCGTGTCCCGGTGGGTGAGGTTCGCGACGACATCCCGCCGCAGTCCGTCTCCTGGCTACTGCAGCGAGGACACATCGAACGCGTCGTAGAAGAGGAGGGCGACTGATGCCGTTCGTGCACTCCATGTCGACGCGCGTGCTCATCAACGACCTCGCCGCGTCGGCGAAGCTGAACTCGGTCAGCAGCAACAACAGCAGGGCCATGTCGGAATCGACGTGCTTTCCCGACAGGGGGCAGCGGTGGCGCCCCGGCCTGCGTACCGGCACCCTCGCCCTCGAAGGTCGGTTCGACGACAGCGAACTGCTGACCGCCGCTGTGGACGCCAACGGGGTCGACGACGCGTGGATGGTGACCGTCGGCCCCTCAGGGTTCGGCCTCGGCGAACCGGTGTTCACCGCGGCCGGTGACATCTCCACTCACAGCATCGCCGCCGCTGTCGCCGACGTGGTGGGATTCACGGTGGAGTCCACCAGTGACGAGCGCACCTGGATCGGGACCTCGCTGCACGACTTGACGGCCGAGACCGCCACAGCGGACGGGGAAATGGTCACCTTCGAGGCGGCCACCACGTCAGGTGCGGTCGCGGTACTGCATCTCACCGAACTCGGCGGCACTACGCCCACCGCAGACATCGTGGTGCAGCACTCCGCTGACGGCGTCACCTTCGTCGACCTGGTCGCCTTCGACCAAGCCACCACCGCCGGTGCGCAACGCAAGGTTGTCAGCGGCACGGTGGAGCGCTACGTGCGCGCCTCGTGGGCGCTCGGCGGCACCGCCCCCTCAGCGACATTTACCGTCGCCCTCGCCCGCTAACCCCCGGAATCCTCGACACCCGCCGTGGCGCGGGTGTCTCAGCCTGCCTAAGGAGCAGCCATGGCATTCGCCCACGGCAAGGACAGCGTGCTGCTGATCACCGACGCAGCCGCCACCGAACAGGACATCTCGAAGTACTTCGACAACATCCCTCCAGCGATCTCTCGCGCCATGAGCGAAGTCAGCGCGTTCGGCGACAAGGGTCAGCGGTTCATTCCCGGCCTGCAGGGCGCGTCGTTCGACGTCGAGGGCCATTTCGACCCCGCGATCCACACGATCCTGTCCGAGTTGTTCGACAAGGAGGACGCCCCCACCCAGCTGGTGTTCGGGCCCGCTGGTTCCGCGGCGGGGATGCCGAAGATGAGCATGGACTGCTGGGTGTCGGCCTACAACGTCACCGCCCCTGTCGGGGAGAAGGTGTCGATCAGCGCCACGATCCAGATGGACGGCCACGTCACCTGGGGCACGTTCTGATGGACCTTCGCGTTCAGGGCGCCGAGCAACTCGTGCGCGTCTCGAAGGCGCTGAAGGGCGCGCCGAAGGAGCTGCGCTCCGAGCTGACGAAGGGCATCACCCGTGCGGTGAAGCCGCTGAAGAAGTCGGCCAAGGCCGAAGCGCGCTCCAGTCTGCCTCGCAGTGGCGGACTCGGCCGGCGGGTGGCGAAGACCAAGCTGCCTCACCGCCGCCGCGCGACGGGCAAAGCCGCCGGAGTGCGGGTGCTCGCCCAGCCTGGAGCGGTCGCCGACCCGAAGCGCATCGACCGCGGCCGCGTCAGGCACCCCACGTTCGGCCGCGGCCCGTGGGTGCTGCAGGACGTGAAACCGGGCTGGTTCAGCCGCCCGATGAAGGAAGGCGCACCTGCGGTGCGCAAGGAACTCGTCCAGGCCATGGATGACGTGGCCCGCAAGATCGTAAGGAGCTGAGGTGTCCGGATTCAAGGTCACGGCCGCGTACGCGGACGGGCGCACGGTCGAGGCGCCCGTCGGCCCCCGCACGAAGGTGGAATTCGAACGTAAGTTCGATATGCAGTTCGGGGACTTCTTCGACGAGCACGCGCCCGGCAAGTTCCGGCCCAAACGCATGGAGATGCTGTACTACCTGGCGTTCTCCGCGCTGCGCGCCGCCGGACTGGAGGCGCTCGACGATTTCGACGCCTGGCTGGACCTCATCGAGTCCGTGGACATGGACACCCTCGACGAGGAGGCGGGGCCCCGCCCTACCCAGCGGGATCGTGGGCCCGTGAGCTCGTCGCGCTGAGCGTCCTCACCCACATCCCGTTCTCGCAGCTGACGGAAGAGGACGACTCCACCCTGCTCACCTACCTGGACGTGCTGCGCGAGGCCCGAGGAGGCAAACGTGGCTGACTCGAAACTCCAGTTCGACCTTCTCGCCCGTGACCGCGCATCCGGCGAGTTCGGTCGAGTCGGTGACGCCGCCCGCCGCCTGGAGGGCGACCTGGCCCGCTCCGGCCGCCGCGGCGGCGACCGGTTCGCCGACGGTATCCGCTCCGGCCTGGACAACGCCAAGAGCAGCCTTGCCGGGGCCGCCGCAGGGCTCGGCGGCGCGCTCGCCGCCGGGGTCAGCGAGAACTTCCAGACCGCGCTCGACTTCTCCGGAGTCGAGGGCAACCTCGGGGCACGGCTGAACCTCGACCCCGCGCAGATGGAGGAGGCCGGCCGCGCCGCCGGGCGCATCTACGCCCAGGGCTACGGCGAGTCGCTGGACCAGGTCAAAGCCGCCGCGGTCGCCGTCGCACAGAACCTCAAGGTCGCCGTGGACGACGAGCAGTTCCGGCCGCTGACCCAGCAGGCCACGGCGTTCGCGCAGATTTTCGGGCAGGACGTCACCGAGTCGGTACGCGCCGTCGGGCAGCTCATGCGCACCGACCTCGTTGACTCCGCTGACGAAGGCTTCGACGTGCTGACTCGGCTCTTCACAGAGGCCGAAACGATGTCAGACGACCTGCTGGACACCCTCACCGAATACCCGATCCAGTTCAAGTCCTTGGGCCTGTCGGCTGAGGAGGCCGCCGGGCTGCTGATTCAGGGCCTGGAGGGCGGCGCCCAGAACAGCGACAAGGTCGCCGACGCGCTCAAGGAGCTGCGGATCCGGGTCACCGACCTGACCGCCGAGGAGGGCCTGGAGGCGCTCGGCCTGGACGCCCAGCAGATGGCCAACGCGTTCGCCGAGGGCGGTCCCGTGGCCCGCGAGGCCCTCGACCAGATCCTGACCCGCCTACGGGAGGTCGAGGACCCCGCCGAGCAGGCCCGCCTGGCGGTGGAGCTGTTCGGCACCCAGGGCGAGGACATGGCCACCGCCATCAACGCCATGGACCTGTCCACCGCCCGCGAGGAGATCGGGTCGGTGGCCGGCGCGACCTCCGCGGCCGCTACGGCCATGAAGAACACGGCCGAAACCGATTTCGAGCGGTTCAAGCGCTCGTTGACCATGGCGTTCACCGACCCGGCCGAGGCGTGGCGCAACCTGACCACCACCGAGATCCCCGGCCATGCCATGGCCGCCACCAGCAGCCTGTCCTCGTGGACCTCGGATGTGAGCGAGCTGATGCGCCGCAACTCCGCTGAGTTCCGCGGGGTCGAGAATCAGGTCGGGTCGATGATCGAGGAGCTGTTCGGCATCCCCCGTAGGGTGTCCACCTCGGTGCGCGCCGACACGTCGAACTTCTGGGAGCGGGTCAACGCGATCCAGCGGGCCCGCCTGGCCGCCACCATCATGCTGCGCGCGGTCACCAACTTCGGCATTCCCGGCTACGCCGAGGGTGGCCGGGTCAGCAAGGGCCAGGTCGCCCTGGTCGGCGAGGAAGGCCCCGAGATCGTCAAGTTCGACGGGGCTGGCGAGGTGATCCCGCACGACGATTCGATGCGCATGCTGCGCGCGGCCGCCGCCTCCCCCACGCCCGTGCTCGCCCCCACCGCCAGCAGCGGCGGAGGCGGCGGCGCGGTGGTGGAAGTCCACGCCGACGGCGACGAGGCGTTCCTGCGGTGGCTGCGCAAGGCCATCCGCGTGCGCGGCGGCAACGTCCAATCAGTACTGGGAGGATGACGTGAGCTCACCCCTGCCGCCCGATCTGGCGGTGGAGCTGTTCTACGGCGGCGCGTGGCACGACATCACCGCCGACGTGCGGGTGGCGCAGCCCGTCACCGCCCGCTACGGCCAGCCCGACGAGGCCGCCCGC
>Ga0172378_10006268_pt1 | contig 11122 bp, 7 predicted proteins | sample GrowelOW332metaG_FD_119755 | JGI IMG/M metagenome (GOLD analysis project Ga0172378, IMG submission 119755) | Groundwater microbial communities from an aquifer near a municipal landfill in Southern Ontario, Canada - Pumphouse #3_1 metaG | ecosystem: Environmental > Aquatic > Deep subsurface >... | reverse complement strand
TTTGAAAAGAAACCATCTCTAGTGCCACTAGTAGTATCTCTGGTATATACCTTAATACTTGCATCACTATTAAATTCATCATTATTGTTGTTTGTATTACAGCCAACTAGTGTTAATGTTAGAATAAACATTAATACTACTACACTAAACATAAATTTTTTATTCATTTTTTCTCCTTCTCGATATTATCGATATAGAGATTTTATCATTTATATATTTTTGAAAATATCAATAGATGTAAAATAAATGTAAAGAAAATGTAAAGAAAAAAAGTTTATATATAAAATATAAACTTTTTTTGTTATTTATTTAGGTTTTCTCTTAATCAAAGCAAACATTACGACTGCATCCGTAAAATTTTGTAAATCTAAGCCTGTTTCTTTCTTTATATAATTCAACTTATTAATTACTGTATTACGATGCATAAATACTGTATGAGCTGTTTTTGATACATTAAGATTGTTATCAAACATTCCCAGTACTACGCTTTCTAACTGAGTATCTTTATTAATACAATGTAAAATTATCGGTTTAATAACATTAATATCTTCAAAACCAATTCTTATAATTTCTAAAGTTAATAAAGATATATTACTATATGATAATTGATGATATTTATGATATAAACTAATTAAAGTATTCATATCATTGTCATTGTAAATGACATTACTCTCAAAAACAGAAACATTAGCATTAAAATCTAGATTGACGGTGTCCATTATATTTTCTAAATTATATTTTTTCTCTGGATTGACATAATATATTCTACTTTGACCTTTTTCTTCATAATCAGTTTCTAGTAAATCAGAAAAAAAAGTATATATATTATCAATATTAATGTTTTTTTTGCAATCAACAATTATAAATTTCTTACCTTCTTTTTTCATAATACTTACCTCTTACCTGTATTATACCTTATTTAGTATTTAATTTCCATTATTAAAATATTTATCTTAAATTAATCTTCATTTTTAACATATAATTTTCTTTGTGTTGCAAACATTTCATAGTAAACATCCTTATTTTTCATAAGTTCTTCGTGTGTTCCTTGCTCGTGAATACGACCATCCCTTATAAGATATATTTTATCTGCATCAACAACCGAAGATAGCCTATGAGCAATAATTACAATGGTTTTTCCTTGTGATTTTTCTAATATAAGTTTGTTTATTTCTACTTCAGAAAAAGGATCAAGAGAGGCGGTTGGTTCATCTAAGATATATGTATCTGCATCGCTTGCAAATACTCTAGCAATAACCATTTTTTGTGATTCTCCACCACTAAAATTAACTCCATCAGCAGTAAACTCTTTAGTTACTTCTGTATAAATACCATTCTTTGTTGACATAATTTTGTCATATAAACCAACCTGTTTAAGAGCATCCATTACTATCTCTTCATCATCTTTTGAAGTTACTTTTCTCATTAGTATGTTTTCAGCAACGCTCATAGCGTATATTTGGAAATCTTGAAAAACTATACCTATTATATTTCTAATACTATCTTCATTGAAATTTCTACTATCTTCTCCGTTGATATCAATATCTCCACTTGTTGGATAGTAAAATTGCATTAATAGTTTCATTAAAGTAGTTTTTCCACCACCGTTGTCTCCAACAATCGCTATTTTTTGACCACGTTTGATATTTAAATTAATACCATTAATAGTATTTTTACTTACTCCTGGGTACTTAAAATATAAATTGTTTATTTTTATATTATCAACACGGTTTACATTTTCTCCCTGTCTTAGTTCAACTTTTGGTTTATATCTTAATAACCAAATAAAGTCATCAATATACAAAGCATTATTTCTAAGACTAGTTATTGCAGTAATGGCTAAACTTGTTTTTTGAATAAATATAATAATAGCATTAGCTATTGCGGTAAATGTGTCAATACCATATCCATTTAACAATTTATATCCTAAATAGATATATGATAGGGCTTGTTCTATTATATAAACTCCAAAGGCTCTAAAAATATATGGAAAAATTAATTTCTTTTCCAAGTGATAATAAATATGTAATTTATCTTTAGCACTTTCTAAATATTTATCTTTTAAAATATGTTTTACTGGAGTTGTTTTAATTTCATCAGCGTAGTGGTCATCATAAAACGTTCTATTTACATATCTTTGATATCTAAATTGATTCATTGTATCATGCCACATTCTATAATTAACTGTGTTTTCTATATTAATACAAAAAATTGTAATTGCTGATCCTACTAATACAAATAATACTAACCATAAATCATTAATTATAACATATGCACCTAAGGCAAGCATTGCAACAACACCTTCTAAGAAATCCATAAATGAAGTAAAAGCTGTCATTCCACGAAATCTAGATACTCTTAATCCTCGTCTGAATTTATCAAAAAACTCAGGGTCATCATATGCTTCCATATCAATTGTTCTAACTTTCTGATATATATATATATTCATTTTTTTAGCATATATCAATTGATATTTAGGATAAATAAATCTATTATAAAAACTTACAAAAAAGTAACATATAACGATAACTATTGCATATATAATTAGTGCTCTATATAGAACGCTTATGTCACCACTATTAATGACGTTATCAATTGCATCTTTAATTAATTTAACTTCAGCAACAGCAATAACTGCTGATGCTACAACTTTAAGAAGAGCCCATATTACTAGAGTAGGACAAAATTTATAAACATATTTTAGCATTATAAAATTCTTTTTCATAATGCCGGCTTCTTTTTTCTTCCTTTTCATATTTTTTTTAGGAGCTTCTTTTTGCATTCTTTTATTCATTAGAATCACCTAAATATTTGTATGATTGAGAAATAAACATTTTCTTATACAAACCATCCTTTGCCATCAATTCATCATGGGTTCCACTTTCAACAATTCTTCCTTTTTCAAATAAATATATTCGATCAGCATTGATAGTTGATGTTAGACGATGGGATATAAAAACTAAAGTTTTTTCTTTTCCAAGTTCCATCATATTGTTATACATTCTAGCCTCAGCAAGGGGATCTAATGCACTAGATGGTTCATCTAAAATAAACAAATCACTTTGTTGAGCATATCCTCTAGCTATAGCTAATTTTTGGGTTTGTCCACCTGATAAAACAGCTCCTGTGTGAACAAATTCTCTACTTATTTGCGTATTAATATTATCATCTAAACTATATACATAATCATATAAATCGCTAAACTTTAAAGCCTTATCAATAAGCTCGTAATCAGCTTTAGTTTTAGGTTTTCTAAGCAATACATTTTCAGCAATACTTATAGCATAAGTATTAGCATTTTGAAATACTGTACCTACCATTTTTCTAATAGCATCTGGTGTCGTATCGGTATAATCTTGACCATTAATTTCAATAACTCCGCTATTTGGATCATACAATCTTAAAAGTAATTTTACAAGAGTTGTTTTACCTGCTCCGTTACCTCCAATAATAGCTACTTTTTCGCCTTCTTTGATATGAAAATTAATGTCATTTAATTGTAATTTATCGCTTCCGATATATGAAAAATTAACATGCTTTATATCAAGGCGTTCAAATGATGATGGTATATCTTTTTTTATAATACCTTCAATTTTACCCTTCATTTTAAGAGCTGTAAATGAAACCTTAGTGTCCGGTACATTTTCTTCAATTAATCCAACTGTACTAGCAGCTTGTTTTATAATACCAGACATTATTGAAGCAGCAATTGTTAATGATGCAAATTCTGGTAAATGGCTACTTATATCTACAGTATAAAATACAATCATTAATATCATAATAGGATATAAAAAAGCTAACAAAATATCGGAAATAAATCCTAGAATAGCATTCCTTTTTAAATACTTATTAGCAATAGCAATTAGTTCATCTTGAGATTGAATCTCTTTATCAATGATTAATTGATCTAAAGCGGTTGTTTTCATATCTTCCATACTATATTTTAAACTAATTAATCTAAAATTATACCATGCTCTTCTTTTATAAGGCCTACTTTCATCTTCTCTTAATTTATTTAGATATCCAATTCTTAAGTATATTAAAAAATAAAATATTGTAATTACAATAACTACAGCAACAACTGGCCAATTTAGGCCCGCAATTTTTGTGAAAATACCTAAGCTTTGAAATAATATAGATATCAAAGTAAAAACATAACCAGTTATTATATATATATTATTTACTCCTCTATCTAGTGATCTTGTGAAATCATCTAAAAAGTCTGGACTCTCATGAGCTGAATAATCAATATATGCTAATTTATCATAAAACATAATTGATGTCTTAGCTTGAATATCAACACTCATATTAGTTATCCATATATTGATAAAACTTTTAGCAATAAATAGTACCAATAAAACTGAAAAACGTACCAAAATTCCAATAGCCATATCTTTTATGGTATTACCGTCTTGGTACATTTGTACAATCATATTAACGATGTCAATAGGGATTAAAGTACTAGCTACATTTATTGATATTAAAAGTATCTGTGCGAATAGATATATCGGTTTTTTAGATATAACCATTTTTATTGAATTAATACATGTTCCCATTGGTTTGCTCCGTTATTTGTTTATTTTTGTTTTTATTACAATGTAATTTTTGAATTGTTATAATTCTTTTTGCTGAATTACTACACGTTATCATTAATTTGCTCCTTTGTTTTTTTACAATTTTTCCCTGAAATCTAATGCTGGATAATTATAAATGTCTTTTGCAATTTAATTCTAATTCGCCTGCTCCATTATCTGTTTTTTTACTTTTTTCCTTATATCTGATTTTTGAATAATTATAACTCTTTTGCACCCTGTGCATTCTAATTTATAATCTACTCCAACCTTTATTACTTTCCACGTATCACATCCACATGGATGTCCCTTTTTAAACTGTAAAATATCCCCCACTTTGTATAACGGCAAATTAATCATGTTTTTCACATACTTCAGCGTTTAAGATACTAATATTACGTTCATTAAGTAAATAATAAATTTCTTTTATTAGAGCTTTTTCTATATTTTTTTTCTTTTCAATTCTGGTTTTTAGGGCTACTTCAATTACTGGATAGCCATCTTTAATTTCTTTGATTCCTCTAACTACAGGTCCTTCTAAAATTTGGGTATAATTTTCTTTTAATTTAGGTAACTCTGACTCTAATAATGCTAAAGTCTCATCTAACTTTTTAGGATCTTTTATTTGTACTGTTACGACACCTTGATAAAAGCCACGAGATAAGTTAGTAACTTCTCTCATTAGTCCATTAGATATCGTTTTAACCTTACCGTCTTGAGTTTGAATTTGTGTTCTAGTCACACCCAAATTTAGAACTTTACCAATTTCGCCTTTATACTCAATTATTTCATTAGTTTCATAAAGATTTTTAAATACAATTTCCATTCCACTAATAATATCACTGACAAAATCTTTTCCACCAAAGCCGATAATTAATGCAAGCCCCAAAAATATAGCTATACCTGAATATGTCTCTAATCCCCATACACCAAGCACGGTTAAAATGAGTAACACAATTATTAATACATTAATAATTATTTGAATCATTTTCGCAATAGATCCTGCTTTAGGACTACCATTTATCCTAGTTTTATAAAAAATCAACTTCATTAATAGTACTAACACTATTGCTACAATACAAGCAACTAATGTAAATATTAATGCATATAGGTTTGAATTAAACCAATCATTAAAAGTATTAGCTAATATCATATATCTTCTCCATTATTTCTAAGTATTTCTTTAACCAATTCGCGGTAATCTTTACTACCTTTAGAGTTGTATGCATATTGCAAAACAGATTGACCATATAATGGTGCCTCCTCAATATGTATAGAACGGTTGATTACAGTTTTAAATGTTTTACTCGGAAACATTTCCTTTACCTTGTCCATCATTTTATAACCATACAAAGCTCTATTATCAAGTTTCGTAAGTAAAACCCCTTCAATTGTTAATTTTTCACCAAATTGTGTTTTAATTTTTTGAATTTTATTAATTTGATTAATCATTTGCGTAAGAGCATCGTATGCAAAAAACTCACACTCGGCAGGAATAATAACTGAGTCACTGGCAATCATTGCATTATCAACAATTAGCCCCAGTGATGGTGGGCAATCTAATATAATATAATCATACTCATCTTTAACTGTTTGAAGTTTGTTTCTCAATACAAATTGACGATTTATATTATGTGCCATTGGCTGATATATACTAGATAACTTTGTTGATGCCGGAATAATAGAAAAATTCTTTCCTAAATTATTGTAAATAACCTCTGCAGCATCAATATCTGTGGCCAATAAATCATAAGACGTCAAATCAATTAATTCTCGGGATAGACCTACTCCAATTGTGGCATTAGCTTGTTGATCCAAGTCAATAAGAAGTACTTTTTTTTGGTTATGTGCTAATGCTGCTGTAATATTGATAGCAGTTGTTGTTTTCCCTACTCCACCTTTTTGATTTGTTATCGCTATTATCTTTCCCATGTCTTTTTCTCCTATTACTATAATGGTTTTTTCTTAATTATACCATATATTCTTGGATAATCATCCGCTGTTTTGCTTTTTTTTAATACTTTGATAAGGGAATGCGTTCCGTATTCCCTTAAATCATATTCCATAACCTTTGTTACTTCACTATTTAGGCACTTTAAAGCATTTTGAGCTTTTTCCAATTCCACTTTATAATTATTACCTTTCATGGCAATAAAATACCCTTGAACTTTTACAAGTGGAATACATAATTCTAATAATATTGGCATTGGGCTTACGGCCCTAGCTACTACTATATCAAATTGTCTATTTCTAATATTTTCAGCTCTTTCATTAATTATTTCAACATCTTTAATCCCTAATTCATCAACTAATAATTGCATAAAACGGCATCTTTTTGATGTCGGTTCTATAATAGTTAGTTTAATGCCCGGATATGCGATTTTTAAGACAATTCCGGGAAACCCCGCTCCACTGCCTACATCGCATATAGTTTGACTATTTAACTCAATCACTTCACCCACTTTAAGTGAGTCTTCAAAGTGTTTTACATATACTTGATCCTTTTCAATAATTGAAGTTAAATTATATTTTTTGTTTTCTAGAACTAATAATTCGTAATATTTTTGGTATTGACTATTTTTGTATATATCTATCATTTTCTTTTCCTTTGCGAATCTATATAAACTAGTAATATAGATATATCACTAGGATTTACTCCGCTAATTCTACTAGCTTGAGAAATGGTAGCTGGATGTACTTTTTTTAATTTATCCTTAGCTTCTAGGGCAATATTTGCAATAGAATCATAATCTATATCATCTGGTATCTTCATAGATTCCATTGCTTGTAATTTTTTAGCATTTCTCATTTCTTTTTTGATATATCCTTCATACTTAATAGCTACTTCTAAACGATATTTTTCAAATTTATCGATATCTAATTTAATGTTATAAAGCTTTTCAATATCACTTAAATCAATCTCTGGTCTTTTAAGCAAATTATATGCACATATTTTGTCATTTATAGCATTCTTTTGATTATCTTTTAAATATTTATTAATCTCTATCTTCGGAGTTATCGTAATCTCTTGTAATTGGGCTTTAACAATATCTAATTTCTCTTGTTTTTTTAAGAATTTATTATATCTATCGTCATTTACAAGACCAGCATAGTGTCCATATTTTAATAATCTTTCTTCACTATTATCATGTCTTAACATTAGTCTAAATTCAGCACGTGATGTTAGCATTCTATAAGGGTCAGTGACGCCTTTAGTAATTAGATCATCTATTAATACGCCAATATAAGCTTCATCCCTACGAAGAACAATTTCTTCCATTCCACGTAACTTTAAACTAGCATTAATACCAGCTATTAATCCTTGGCATCCCGCTTCTTCATATCCACTAGTACCATTTACTTGACCAGCAAAATATAGGTTCTTTAATTTTCTGCATTCAAGCGTACTTTTTAATTGTTGTGGGTCAATTGCATCATACTCAATAGCATATGCATATTTAGTAATCTTTGCTTTACTCATTCCTGGCAAGGAATGCACCATTTCCTCTTGAATATCATGAGGAAGGCTTGTTGAAAAGCCTTGTGGATACATTTCTGGTATTTGTTGTCCTTCTGGCTCAACAAATATTTGATGTCTAGGCTTATCAGAAAATCTCACAATCTTGTCCTCAATAGATGGACAATATCTTGGTCCAACTCCTTTAACAAGTCCAGAATATAAAGAAGATTTTTTAATATTATTTTTAATTATTTCGTGAGTTTTAGGTGTAGTATATGTCAAATACACTACTACTTGTTTATCAAGCGGTATAATATCTTCCGTTTCTTCACTAAACCTATTGGCTTCTGTGTCTCCGTATTGCGGAGTCATAGCGCTATAATCTATAGTATCTGACTGTATACGTTGTGGTGTTCCCGTTTTAAGCCTTATTAAATCAATACCATGTCTTTTTAAGTCAATACTTAATCTTGAAGTTGTTGGTTCATTATCCGGTCCGGATTGCCACTTTTCTGCACCACACAATATGTAAGAGTCCAGATAAGTTCCACTAGTTATAATAACTGCTTTGCTTTCATATCTTTTATTATTACATATTACTCCTTTTACCGTATTAGAGTCATATATTAATTCTGTAATGTAATCTTCTAAAACGTCTAAATTAGGTGTAGAGAAAGCTAAATCATACATATATTTAGGATATGTTGTTTTATCAGCTTGTGCTCGAAGAGCTCTAACTGCTGGTCCTTTAGAACTATTCAACATTTTGAGTTGAAGTAATGTTCTATCTAAAGCTTTACCCATTTCTCCACCAAGGGCATCTATTTCTCTAATTAATATTCCTTTGGCTGGACCACCAAACGATGGATTGCAAGGCATGTTACCAATTCTTTTAACATTGCCTACAACCATTAGGGTCTTTTGGTTAGTGCGCGCACTTGCAAGTGCTGCCTCTATTCCGGCGTGTCCTCCGCCTAATACTATAACATCATACATTTTAATTCCTCTTTTTTATTTATATATTTATAAACTATTTTTATCTCTATTTTACTAGCATTGATATTATATCATAAATTTGTGATTTAGTTAAGAATTAAAAATGCTAATTACTTGTTTTTTAATATTTTTATAATTATAAAACAAAAAACATACTAATCTATTTTAAAAAGATTAGTATGTTTATTTATTTATTCATATGGATTTTTCCCATATGATATTCCCGTATTGAAAATTTCAATTAAATTACTATAAGAATCACTTTCAGTATTATAGGTGTATATTCTGACAAACTCATCATATTCACTAATAAACTCAGAATTAGGACTGATTAATATAATATTATTGGTATATTGTTCAACTTTCGCTATTACATCATCTATTCCTGCCCATTTTCCCTGATATTCTCCATCATTAAAAATTTGATAATAATTATTTTCGTTATTAAAATATAATACAACTTGGTCCTCTGCATTAATGTCGTACTTATCACCTAACAAAGCACCATAAGTTTTATTACATACTACATCACTATAACCAAAAGTATCCGCATTTTCTTCAAAATAAGATGCAAAATTATCTGAAGAATACCATCCTCGATCACTAAAAACATACACTTTTTTTGTTTTATCAAGACCAGAAAATTCACCATCAACACAAATTGCTTTTTTAGACATTTCATCAATCAATTCTTGGTGAGATGCATCAAGTACATAATCAAAATCAGCTCCATCGGTATCAATAATGCCTTTTTCAGCTTTAAGAGATAATATTCTTTCTACTGCAGCATTAATAATATCAATAGACAATACTCCAGTTTCAACATCATCAATAATCATATCTATCGCACTGCTAAGTACAGTAAAATTACTGTTCCTAGCGTTTGTGCCATTAAAATAAATTGGAATAATATCTATACCACTTTTAATATCGCTTAAAATAATAGCATGACAATTAAATGCATCATAATCAGATGAATTATATAATCGGCGAATAAATTCACTACTTTCGTCAAACAAAACACCATCATAATTATATTCATCTCTGATTTTTTCGGCCATAGTATCATATCCACTATTACATTCGCTATTATCATAAATTGATAAAACGGGGCAAGATGCCTCTATTCCCTTTTGTATTAATAAATCAGTAGATTCTAAAGTTGCATATTTTTTATAATAAAAATTATTTTCACCAATTGTTGGAGCTAAAATGATATTATTCGTTGCCAATCCGCCAAGTGCTATTCTTGAAAATTCAATTTCTCTTTGCATATTGAAAGAAAAACAATTTTTTATATCATTTATAATGCTAAATCCTCCGTCATTTGCTATGTTGATACCTAAAGCTTCTAATTCTTCACTTTTATTTTTATAATATTCATACGCCTCTTCTAGTGAAGTTGCTCCTATTGCTGCTTGAGTAATATAATTAGACAAATACTCTGAAGTATAATTATCATAAACATAATATAAATATGCATTATAATTTGTAGCCATAAAAGACCCTATATTATTATTACTTTCTGTGCTTAACGTTTGAATAGCATCAATACCTTCTTTAACGTTTTCTCCGCCTTCAAACAATTCTGGTGTAAACATATAAGTTCCGTAATGATATTTTTCTATATATTCATTTAAATATGCTGAATCATAATCATAATCACTCTTATTTTTAGTTAAACCAATGCCTTGATCATCTATTATAAATGTATCTGCATAATTAATAGATAAAGCTAACATTTGTCCCACTTTTTCTTCTATACTCATGTTTTCTATAATTGAATTTATGTCATAATCGTTTACATAATCTAACGAGGAAGTCTCAGTAGCATCTTGCGTTACATATATTTCAAACGTAGCAGTAATATTTGATAATGCCGATGTAACTTCAAGTGTCCCTTGTCCCGGCTTTAAAGCTACTAAATTACCCGCATCATAAATAAAACTATCGTTATCGTTTATTGTAACTTCAGCATCATCTATATTAAATTCTAATTTTTCTACTTGACCAATTGCTAAATTAGTACTATTATACATTTTAATTTCTTGCACATTGCCTTTTACTAATACTGTAAAGCTAGTACAAATACTAG
>Ga0172378_10006264_pt1 | contig 11124 bp, 10 predicted proteins | sample GrowelOW332metaG_FD_119755 | JGI IMG/M metagenome (GOLD analysis project Ga0172378, IMG submission 119755) | Groundwater microbial communities from an aquifer near a municipal landfill in Southern Ontario, Canada - Pumphouse #3_1 metaG | ecosystem: Environmental > Aquatic > Deep subsurface >... | reverse complement strand
ATGCCGGTGAAGTCAAAATCATTGATTTTGAAGAAGGTTATTCCACTACTAATGTAGTGGAACGTATTGCTAAGCTAGTCAAGGAGGGCAAATTATGATTATTGTTACCGGTGGTGCCGGATTTATAGGTAGTAATATAGTTAAAGGATTAAACGAACGTGGCCGTGATGATATTCTCATAGTTGATAATCTCACTAATATGGTAAAGTTTAAAAATATTCAAGGTCTTAAAGCTTTGGATTATATGGACAAAAATGATTTTCTAGAGGCTATTAAGGCAGGAAAGTTTAATAACACTAAAATAGACGTTATTTTCCATGAGGGAGCTTGTTCTGATACGATGGAATATAATGGTAAATATATGATGCAAAATAATTTTGAATATACGAAGACTTTGATGGAATTTGCGTTGGCACATAAGATTCAATTTTTATGGGCATCTTCCGCTTCCACTTATGGCAGCGGCTTACAAGGTTTTACGGAAAAACCTCAGTGTGAAGAAGCTTTAAATGTCTATGCTTTTTCTAAATTGTTTTTCGACAATTATGCTCGTCGCTATTTGGATAAAGCTGAAAGCCAAATCGTGGGTCTACGCTATTTTAATGTTTATGGACCTCAAGAAAACCACAAGGGTAAAATGGCTTCTATGGTTTACCAAATGTTTAATCAGTGGCAGTCTGAAGGCCAGGTTAAATTGTTTGGTGCCTACGATGGTTATGGCCCCGGAGAACAAACTAGAGATTTTATTTATGTAAAAGATGTAGTAAAGGTAAATCTTTTCTTTTGGGATCATCCGGAGATTAAAGGCGTATATAATTGCGGAACAGGTATTGCTCATCAGTTTAATGATATGGCTAGGGCTGTTTTGAAATTTTTTGGCTCAGGCGATCTAGTCTACGTGCCTTTCCCAGAAGGACTAAAGGGCAAGTATCAAAGCTTTACACAAGCTGATGCAGCTAAGCTTTTAGCTGCAGGCTACGATGGTGGCTTTACAGATTTTGAAACAGCCGTGCTGGAATATTGCCAAGTATTGGCAAAAACCGGTGGCTATTATACTAATAAATAAGATAGTGGAGAATATTAATGAAACATAAGGCAGTATTTTTAGATCGTGACGGTGTTCTTAATATCGACAACGGTTATTTATTTAAAATTGCAGATATACAATGGGTTGCAGGTGCCAAAGAAACTGTTGGCTACTTAACAAAATTGGGTTATAAAATTTTTGTAGTTACTAATCAAAGCGGTATAGCACGCGGTTATTATGACCATGAGGATGTACATTTACTACATGACTATATGAACAGTGAGTTTGCCAAGGTTGGTGGTAAGGTTAATAAATTCTACTATTGTCCTCATCATCCTACCAAGGGAACAATTCCGGAGTATACTTGTGCCTGTAATTGCCGCAAGCCAAATCCTGGTATGTTGTTGCAGGCCATTAAAGAATATGACGTTGATTGTACACAAAGTTTTCTTGTTGGCGATAAGGAAACTGATTTAGCAGCCGCTCAAGCTGCCGGTGTACCAGGTTATTTATTTACAGAAGGAAATTTATTGACTTTCGTAAAGGACATTATAAGACAAAAGTAGTATTTGCGGAATTGCCGCAGGGATGGACAATAGGTGGTGAGGTTTTGGAATATAAGAACATTTTAATAATTAAAATGAGTTCGCTGGGAGATGTCTTGCATACGCTGCCTTTTGCGGCGGCGCTAAGAGAACGTTATCCGGAAGCTAAAATATCTTGGCTGGTACATCCACAATTCGCAGGTTTCGTACCGGAACAACCACTTATTGATGAAATAATTTATTTTGATAAAGCAGCCTTTACTAAAATGAGTTGGTCAGAGCGTTTAGAGTTTGTCAAAAACTTTCGTAAGGAACTACAAGCTAAAAATTTTGATTTGGTAATTGATTTACAAGGACTATTTAAAAGTGCTGTAGTAGCTTTCCTAACTGGTACAAAAGATAAAATTGGCTATTGTGAAATGCGTGAAGGCAGTGGTTTTATTAGTAAGCCTATTCGTGGGGATCATTGTGGAGACCATGTAATAGAACGTTATCTAGATGTAGCACGTTATTTAGGGGCTAGGATAAGCGGAGTTGACTTCCCTTTGCCTGATTTACAAAAGGAAAGCATAAATGTTCATAAATTGCTGGCTGATGCGGGAATCAAGTTCGTGCGGCAGCAAAAGACTTTGTCTGGAAAAGTTGTAGTAGGAAAGAAGAACAGTGAAGTAAGTTTTCCTGTTTTTAATGCGCATAATGCCATGGTACCAACAGCTTATGTGGTCATGGTGCCAGGAGCAAGGTGGGAGACAAAAAAATGGCCACCTGAGTATTTTGCTAAGTTAGCCAAAATGTTTATAGATGATGGCTTGTATGTGGTTTTAGCCGGGAGTAAGGATGACGAACGACAGGGAGAAATCATTAAAGAATTGGCAAATTTTCCTAAGGAAATAATTGATGTTACAGGTAAAACTTCCTTGCGGGAATTGGCTGCGTTGATTAAAGAGAGCCGTTTTTATGTGAGTGGAGATACAGGACCTTTGCATATAGCTACAGCACTAAAAAAGCCTTTGGTTGCTATATATGGCCCCACAAGACCTGAAAGAACAGGACCCTATGGTAATAAGGATGCCATAGTGCTTGTTGCTCCTGCCGAGTGTGCAGGTTGTTTGAAAAAACAATGTAGCAATTGGATTTGTATGCATAAAGTGACTCCGGAAATGGTTTACCAAGCGTACAAAAAGAAAATGGAGGCTCTTCATGTTTGAGTTGGCAGGCAAGAGAATCATTGTTACTTTTCTTATGCATTTGGGTGACTTGACACTGACTACGCCCTTTCTTAGTGTTTTACGTAAGGCCGCTCCAGGTGCCCATATAACATATTTAGTGGATGAAAAACTACGAGAAGTGGTGCTAAACAATCCCAATATAGATGAAGTGATGACCATAGATAAAAAAGGTAGAGATAACAATTTGTTGGCTTTATATGCTACGAGCAAAAAGATTTCTGCCGGGAAATTTGATGTTTTGCTAAATTTGCATCCCAATGAGAGATGTTCTTTTATTGCAGCCTTGGCTCATGTGCCTAAAAGGGTGGGGGCGGCGCATTTTTTATTCCGGCCTTTTTTTCATCCTTACTTACAACTTAATCGTAAAATGCACGCAGCGGATATGTATATTGACCTACTTGCCAGGCTGGGTGTTAAGGATTTAACTAATAACGGCTTAGAAATTTTCCCGGGGCAGGAACAAAAACAAGTGGTGGCTTCTTTTTGGCAGCAAGAAGAGTTGGCTCCAGACGAAAAGTTGATAGGCTTTAACATTGGTAGTGCTGTAGAAACTAAACGCTGGGCACCTGAGCGTTTTGCTCAAGTGGCGGATGTTTTAGAAAAAGAAGGTTATAGAACAGTTTTCTTTGGCGGCTCTATGGACGAAGCCATGGTAGCAGAAGCTGTTGCTTTGATGCAAGCTAAGCCTATTATAGCTACTGGTAAGTTTACAATTGGTCAATTAGCAGCGGCTATGAGTCGTTGCAGTTTGATAATCACTAATGATAGCGGACCTATGCACGTGGCAATTAGTCAAAAGGTTCCTATTGTTGCTATGTATGGACCTAGCAGTCCCGCTTTATACGGACCTTATACAGCCAGAGCAACCATAGTAACGGCAGTACCTCCTTGTCAAGGATGTGCCACAGGCATGAAACATCATTGTGATGATTTACAGTGCATGAAGAGACTAGAAGTAGGGCAAGTACTTACAGCTGCGCATAAATGGTTAAAATGAATTTATAAAAGCAAATAAAAAGAGTTCTATTTATCATAATTTATGATAAATAGAACTCTTTTGGCATTTATTTTCGTTTAGCAACTTCTTTAAAGGCGATTTCTGCTGCTTGTAAGGTTTTTTCAAAATCTTCATCACTATGAGCAAGGGAAATAAAATTTGTTTCAAATTGTGAAGGTGGCAAATAAAAACCCTGTTCTAACATGGAGTGAAAATATATTTTGAAGGCTTCTAAATCACAAGTAAGGGCGGTAGCATAATCGGTTACAGTTTCTTTAGTAAAAAATACGGTAAACATAGAACCTAAATGATGAAACTGATAATCTAAACCTGCTTTTTCTGCTGCATTTTGCAAGCCAGCTACAAGAATTGCCGTACGTGCGGTTAATTTAGCACAAACATCATGTTCAACCATGTATTTGAGGCTAACAATACCGGCTGCCATAGCCAAAGGGTTGCCGCTAAGGGTGCCTGCTTGATACATAGGTCCCATAGGTGAAACCATACTCATGATATGGCGTTTTCCACCGTAGGCAGCCACTGGGAGCCCACCACCTATAACTTTGCCTAGACAAGTAATATCGGGGTCAAGAGCGTATAAGGATTGCGAACCACCTTGAGCACTGCGGAAACCCGACATAACTTCATCACAGATTACCAAGGAACCGTATTTTTTGGTTATCTGACTTATTTTTTGGAGAAAACCTGGTTGCGGAAGAACCAAACCCATATTGCCGGGAGTAGGCTCCATAATAACGGCTGCAATTTCTTGCCCTTTTTCTGCAAAAAGATTTTCTAACGCATCTGTGTCGTTAAAGGGGATAAGAAGAGTTGTTGCTACAGTACCTTTGGGAACTCCGGGACTGTCGGGAGTTCCCAAAGTAGTGGCAGCAGAACCTGCTTTAACTAAAAGACCGTCGGAATGACCATGGTAACAACCAATGAATTTAACAATATAATCTCGGCCGGTATAGGCACGTGCAAGGCGTAAAGCACTCATAGTAGCTTCCGTTCCGGAATTAACCATACGTACCATATCCATAGAAGGTACTAGTTGGCAAAGCATTTCGGCTAAAGTAATTTCGGCTTTTGTGGGTATTCCATAGGAAGTACCATTAGTTGCCGCAGCTGTAATGGCTTTAGTCACTACCGAAGGCGCATGGCCTAAAAGTAATGGTCCATAGCTCATAATGTAGTCAATGTACTCGTTGTCGTCTAAGTCATAAAGTTTACTGCCACAGCCGCGAGCTACAAATGGGGGATTTCCTCCCACGCTGCGAAAGGAGCGTACGGGGCTATTTACACCACCGGGAATAACATTTTTGGCGGCTGTAAAGGCGGCTGTTGATTTAGTATGATTTAACATTTTATTATCTCCTGTTATTCTTGTAGCCATTTTGCTGCGTCAAGTGCATGATAGGTAATAATCATTTTAGCACCAGCACGTTTAAAGCCCGTGAGCGTTTCGAGAACGATACGTTTTTCGTCAATCCAGCCGTTTTTTGCTGCTGCTTTAACCATAGCATATTCACCGCTAACATTATATACACAAAGTGGGCGATTGAAGGTTGCGGCCACTTTGGCAACAACGTCTAAGTAGGCCATAGCCGGTTTGACCATGACAATGTCAGCACCTTCTTCAATATCTAATTCTACTTCTCGTAAGGCTTCATTGCTGTTGGCAGGATCCATTTGATAGCCTTTGCGATCGCCAGCTGCAGGAGCAGAGTCGGCCGCAACACGGAAAGGACCATAGTATGCTGAAGCAAATTTAGCAGAATAGGCCATAAGGGCTACCTGAGAATATCCGGCATGATCTAGAGCTGCACGCATTATTTTGATATGGCCATCCATCATATTAGAAGGTGCAACTATATCAGCACCACAACGGGCATAACTTACGGCAATTTTGGCTAAAAGCGGCAAGGTTTCATCATTGTTTACAGTACAACCATTTTCTAAAACGCCACAATGGCCGTGAGTAGTGTATTCACACAGACAGGCATCAGTAATGATTACCAGCTCTGGATAAGTTTTCTTAATTGCCTTAATGGCCATTTGTACCGGTTCATTGTCATCCCAAGCACTGCTGCCAATGGCGTCTTTGTAGGAGGGGAGACCGAAAAGCAAAATAGCGGGAATTCCGAGTTCTACTACTTGGGCAACGGCTTCTACGGCTTTGTCTACAGAGTATTGATAATTAGCGGGAAGAGTTTCAATTTCATTTTTAATATTATTGCCTGGCACCACAAACAAGGGGAAAATTAAATCTTTCACGGATAAAGCATTTTCTCGAATCATGCTGCGCAGATTTTCTGTAGCACGTAAACGGCGAGGTCGATAGATAGGAAAACCCATTATAAATCACTCCTTATAGTAATTGTTAATAGCATTTATTAAACCACTAATAGTAAAATCAGTAGCAACAATATCGGTTGTTAATCCTTGCTTTTGGCAAGTAGCCGCAGTAATAGGACCAATAACAGCGGTTTTTATGTTTTTTAAAAGCTGCGCATCATTGCCTAAAGCGTCTAATAAATTGGTAACCGTGGAGGAGCTGGTAAAAGTTACCAAGTCTACTTCAGAGTTTTTAAGTGCAGAGGTTAAAATTTCCAAATTTGGGCAGTCGGTTACAGTTTCGTAGGCCGGCACCACATCTACGGAAGCTCCTAAGTTGCGCAAAGTATCCGGCAATATTTCTCTGGCCACCTTTGCCCGGACTAGAAGAACTTTGACTCCTTGTACAATATATGGAGCCATAGATTCTGCTAACTCTTCGGCTTTGTAAGCAGAGGGAACTACATCGGCATAAATACCCTTATCCTTTAAAGCAGCAGCTGTTTCAGAACCAATAGCAGCAATTTGCAGATGAGCTAATGCACGGATGTCCTTACCACTTTTAAACAAACGGTCATAAAAGGAAATAACTCCATTGACACTGGTAAAAACTAACCATTTATAAGCAGTTATATCATCAATGGCTTTATCTAAAGGCTCGAAGATAGCAGGAGGGACAATTTTGATGGCGGGAACTTCTATAACTCTTGCACCGTCGGTTTCTAATTGTTTAGTAAGAGTGCTAGCCTGAGCCCTGGCACGCGTAACAACTATTGTTTTACCAAATAAAGGCTTTTTTTCGAACCAATTTAGTTGTTCACGCAGCTTGACTACGTTGCCTACAATGAAAATAGCAGGTGGCTTTAATTGGGCTGCAGCTACATCTGCTGCAGCATTTCCTACGGTAGTAACTAATGTTTGCTGTTCAGGCTTGGTGCCCCAACGAATAACGGCTGCAGGAGTATCTGCGCTACGCCCGTGAGCAATAAGTTGTTTAGTAATATTAGCTAGATTTTCTACTCCCATTAAGAATACTAAAGTGTCAACAGCAGTAGCAAGACCCGACCAATTAATGCTGGAAGATTCCTTGTCAGGGCTTTCGTGACCTGTTATAACGGCAAAAGAGGCGGCTACATTACGATGAGTTACAGGAATACCTGCGTATTCAGCTACCGCAATAGCCGAAGTAATGCCGGGGACAAATTCAAAGGGTAATTTGGCTGCCAAAAGTTCAAGAGCTTCTTCACCACCACGGCCAAAAACAAAAGGATCTCCACCTTTTAAACGAGCTACAATTTTCCCCTTTGAAGCTAGTTCCACTAAGAGTTTATTAATATCACTCTGCCGCATGGTATGCTGGGCGGAAGCTTTGCCGACATAAACCATTTCTGCGGTGGGTTTAGCATAGGCCAAAATGCGGGGGTCTGCTAGTCTGTCATATACTACGGCATCAGCCATTTGCAAGCATTCCATAGCTTTAATGCTAAGAAGACCGGGGTCACCGGGACCGGCACCAATTAAGTAAACTTTTCCGTTTTTTGTCATTTGTTTGCTCCTTAAAGAATTTCGGCGAGTATTTTTTGACCGCCGTTTTCTAGCATTTTGCGTCCTAATTCAGTTCCCAAAGCTACACTGTTTTCAGCCTTGCCCTGGATTTTATCCCGTAAAACTGTGATGCCATCTAAAGAGGCAATAACAGCTGTAATTTCTATATTATCATGTTCTATAATGGCGTGTACGCCAATAGGAACTTGGCAGCCGCCACCTAGCAGGGAAAGAAAGGCACGTTCAGCATCAGTGGCCTGCCGGGTAATTTTGTGGTTCAAGAAATTAAGCATGGTGCGTACTTCTTCGTCATTTTCGCGAGTTTCAATGGCTAAGGCACCTTGGCCAACGGCCGGTAAACAAAAAGAGTTGGGTATGATTTCTCTAATGCGGTCTTTATAGCCTAAACGTTCCAGTCCGGCGGCGGCCAAAATTATGGCATCCATGCTACCTGTATCAAGCTTTTTCAAACGGGTATCTACATTGCCTCTTAAATCAACAATTACTAAATCGGGGCGTGCCGCTAAAATTTGTGCCCGGCGTCTAAGGCTAGAAGTTCCTAAAACAGCACCTGAGGGTAAATCTTCAATGCGGGGATATTTATTGCTGACAAAAGCATCACCGGCTTTGGCTCTTTTGGTAATCGCAGTAAGAATAACTCCGGCAGGTAATTTTGTGGGCATATCCTTTAAACTATGTACGGCCAAGTCAATTTCACCATTTACAAGAGCGGTTTCTAATTCTTTTGTAAAAAGGCCTTTGTCACCAATCTTAGCTAGAGGGACATCTAAAATACGGTCACCTTTGGTCACAATTTTTTTTAAAGTAACGGTACAATCAGGATATTTTTCTCTTAGGCAATCAGCAATGTAGTTGCTTTGCCATAGGGCTAAGAGGCTTTGTCTAGTTCCAATAATCATATTCTTTTTCATTACCAAGATCGTCTCCCTCATTTTTGTCTAACAAGAATAAATCACTTATCATTTGGCGATACAGTTCTTCGCTGGGAGTACCTGCTACAGTGTTCATGGCTATCATAGGTTCACGGAGGAATTTACGTGTTAAACGCTGGGTCATTAAATCAACAATATGGCGTTCTTTATCACTAAGCCCCGGCATTTTTACAAAGGCGTGTTTGAGCACCCGTTGACGCATAAGTTCCATTTTGTCACCTAAACGTAGCATAACAGGGCGCATGGATAAATAACGCAGTCTCTCTTTGAGTTCCAATACTTCTTCTTCAATAATTTTTTCTGCCGTTTCAGCTTCCATGGAGCGCATAGCTTTATTGGTATCAACAACATCTTCCAAGTCATCAATATTGTAGAGCTTGACACCCTCCATTTTACCAACTTCTGGAGCTACGTCACGAGGGACGGCTATATCTATTAAAATTAACGGTTTGTTTTTGCGCTGGGGCAAGATTTGCTCCATGCCTTTTTTCGTTATGATATAATGTGTTGCACCTGTAGAGGTAATAATAATGTCGGCAGTACCGGCATTTTGCCAAAAATCTTGAAAGCGAATGGGTAGACCGTGGCATTTATCAGCTAAGTTTTTGGCTTTTACCTGGTCACGATTAGCTACAAAAATATTTTTAGCTCCTTTGTCATATAGATGGCGTGCAGTTAATTCACCCATATGGCCGGCACCTATAATTAACACATTGGTTTTGCTTAAATCGCCCAAAACGTCAATGGCTAAATCTACGGCTGCAGAGGAAACGGAGACAGAATTATAGGCAATACGGGTTTCTGTTCGCACTCTTTTTCCCACAGCAATAGCCCTATGAAAAAGAGTGTTAAGAAATGTACAAGTCATACCTTGTCGCCGGGCGATACTATAAGCATTTTTAATTTGGCTAAGTATTTGTCCTTCTCCGATAACTAAAGAGTCCAAACTAGAAACTACGCGAAAAAGGTGTTTAACACAGTTAACACCTGTAAGATTATAAAAATAGTCCTGTTTGTATAAAGCTCCGGAAACGTGCTTGAGTGTGTGTTTTATGAGAGCAAGACCCTCTTCTGGTTTATCTAGGACCAAATAAATTTCTGTTCTGTTGCAGGTAGATAAAAGCACCGCTTCAGAAAGAAAATCCGAACCACGGAAACGACGTAAAATCGCTTCTATACGTTCAGCAGTAAAGTTGAAGCGTTCACGGACTTCAACCGGAGCTGTTTTATGATTTAGGCCTAAAACTATTAATTGCATTAATGATGCTCTCCTTTGCCTGTTTAATATTACCTGTACGAACAAGATGGATAATGTTTGGGGTAAGCATTTTTTGCCAAAGAATTTCTCTTTCTTGCGAGGTGGAAGGAATGTTTTTTATATTAGCACGAACTTCCAAAAGAAAATCGGCAAAATCAGCAAAGCATTTTCCATAGGAAGTACTTAATTCTCTAGTTATGAGTTTAGTTAAAGCTGGGGTGCCACCGGTAGCTACGGTGAAAATAAGGTTGCCATTTTGCCAAGACCCAGGCACGGTAAAATTACCTAAAGTGGGTTCATCAATAACGTTTAACAACTGCTTATTGCGATTGGCTTCCTGTGCTACTAAGGCATTAACTGCGAAATTATTGGTCGCAGCAAAAACTAAAAATGCACCTTTGGTATCACCGGGTTCAAATTCTCGCTGCAAAAAAGTTATTTTACTTATCTTAACTAAAGCGAGCAATTCTGGCGTCAGTTCAGGGGCTATAAGCGTAATAAGAGCACCTGCGGCTAATAGATTTTCAACTTTGCGTAGAGCCACTTTACCTCCACCGATAATGGTACAAGGCCTGTCTGTTATATTTAGTTGGATAGGATAGGTAAAAGCTTTTTTTTTCATCAAGAAACCGACTTTCATCAATATAATTGCATTTAAGAAATCAGTAATATAATAGCACAAAATGGAGTTAGTTTCTACAGAGAACTTGCTGTTAGTTATAATAGAAAAAATAAGTAAAGGAGAAAGTGGAAAAAAAGTCTTGCTAAATGGTTGTAAATAATGTAATATATATCAGTAACATGTTTGCGTATATGGTCCGCTAGCTCAGTTGGTAGAGCACCTGACTCTTAATCAGGGTGTCCAGAGTTCGAGCCTCTGGCGGATCACCAACTTGGCCGGTTGGTCAAGAGGTTAAGACACCGCCCTTTCACGGCGGTATCGCGGGTTCAATTCCCGCACCGGTCACCAAACCCGGGCGATTAGCTCAGCTGGGAGAGCGCCTGCCTTACAAGCAGGATGTCGGCGGTTCGATCCCGTCATCGCCCACCATTTTTTTTTGCCTGATTTAGGCCCAGTAGTTTAGTTGGTTAGAATGCCGCCCTGTCACGGCGGAGGTCGTCGGTTCAAGTCCGTCCTGGGTCGCCATTATGCCTCGGTAGCTCAGTTGGTAGAGCAAGGGACTGAAAATCCCTGTGTCCGCAGTTCGATTCTGCGCTGAGGCACCATTTTTT
>Ga0172378_10006263_pt1 | contig 11126 bp, 6 predicted proteins | sample GrowelOW332metaG_FD_119755 | JGI IMG/M metagenome (GOLD analysis project Ga0172378, IMG submission 119755) | Groundwater microbial communities from an aquifer near a municipal landfill in Southern Ontario, Canada - Pumphouse #3_1 metaG | ecosystem: Environmental > Aquatic > Deep subsurface >... | reverse complement strand
TTGCTGGATCAGAATCTGCAATATAAAAATTCTGCTTCTCTGGGAATCCGGGATCTGCCCAGCACTACTGAATGGCAGCCAGAACGACATTTGTTGCCAGCGGTGCTTGCGGATGAGACGCTGCCGGCGGCGAAAAACCTCCGGTTCACCCTGGTGGAAGCCTTGCAAGTGGCCGCCGGCAGCAGCCGGGAATTTCAAAACCGTAAGGATACCCTTTTTCGTACGGCGCTGGCTTTGGACCTCGAAGCCGATTATTTCCGCTCGACTTTTGCCGGCATGCTTAGCAGTGAAATTTCCACTAGTGGCGAAAAAGACGGGCGTCTGACCGGCATCAACCAACCCGCCCGTTTCAGCTTTACCCGAAAGTTTAAAAATGGCGTTGAGCTGACCAGTGCTCTTTCGCTGAATTTGGTGAAGATGCTCACCGGGGAGCGTGCCAGTTACTGGGGACTTGCCGGCGATGCCAGTATTTCGATCCCATTATTGCGTGGTTCGGGAGAATTTGTGGTCTTAGAGTCCTTGACTCAGGCGGAGAGGAACCTGATTTACGGGGTGCGTGATTTTGAACAATACAAACGATCCTTTGTGGTTCGCATTTCTCAATCGTATTTGAATGTATTGCAGGCCGGGCAGCGGATTCGCAATCAGGAGGCCAACTACAAACGTGTCGTCGCTTCCACTCGACGTTCCCGCCGGATGGCTGATGCTGGACGCTTGCCGGAATATCAGTTTGATCAAGCGGTACAGGACGAATTAAATGCCCGGGATAGCTGGGTATCAGCCCAACAGAGTTTTGCAAGTGCGATGGACAGTTTCAAAGTGCTGGTCGGTTTGCCTGTCGATGCTGAGATCGAACTTCCGGAAGAGGAATTGCAGCGCCTGGAAGAGTCTCTGTCCGGCTTGCTCATTGGCGAATCTCCAGTGGATTATAGTGGCAGAGTGCCGCCGGCAGATGCCCCGGTGGAGTTAAAAATGCCGGATTCAAAAGTGGCTGGAAAGAATGAAATTCAGGTGGAAAAGGCGGTTGAATTGGCTTTGGCGAACCGTCAGGATTTGCAAACTCTGGCCGATAAAGTCGTTGATGCTCAACGTAAAGTTCGCATTGCGGAAGATGCCTTGCGTGCCGAATTGACACTGGGTGGCACGGCGGCAGTGGGTCAATCGCGTTCGCTTTCCAATGCCGATCCTGGCAACGCGGCATTGCGTAGCAGAGAGGGTCAGTATTCCAGTCTGTTGCATTTGGATTTGCCTCTTGAACGTACTGCAGAGCGTAATGCCTATCGGCAAAGTCTGCTGGAACTCGAAAGTGTTGTTCGTACTTATCAGGGCGAGGAAGACTTGATCAAACAGACGGTGCGGGGAAATCTACGCGAACTGCTGGAATACCGCGAGTCCCTGATCATTCAGAATCTTGCCGTCAAGCTGGCGGCTCGGCGCGTGGCCAGCACGGATTTGCTGTTGCAGGCCGGCCGAGCTGAGATCCGCGACTTGCTGGAAGCTCAGGGGGCTTTGCTCTCCGCTCAGAATTCATTGACTGGTGCATTGGTTAATTATCGGATGCAGGAACTGGAACTGCAGAGCAATTTAGGCGTCCTTTCGGTTTCGGCAGATGGAATCTGGCAGGAAATGGATTTAAGCAAGTTCAAATGAGCTGTCCATAGCGGCACAGCAGGGAAAAATTAAAGGCAGAAAAATGTCTAAAAAATCGCATAAAATCCGTTGGGCAGCAAGTTTTTTTCTGTTGTTGGCGCTTGGCTTTTTCGGATATTTTTGGAAGAACCCGAAGCTTTCCCGGGAGCTTGTTCGTCGGGAGCTTTATGCCACTGTACAGGAGGGGCCTTTGGTGATCAATCTGCTCGAGTCTGGCACCATCAAGCCCAAAGAGCAATTAATCCTCAAGAGCAAAGTCGAGGGCAGGGCGACCATCCTGTTTTTAATTCCGGAAGGCAATCGGGTAAAACAGGGCGATTTGCTGGTTGAACTGGATACCTCAACGATCCAGGATAATAAGGTCAATCAGGAGATTACGGTACAGAACGCAGAGGCTTCTTATGTGCAGGCCAAAGAAAATCTGGAAGTCGTCCGCAATCAGGCGAAGGCAAATATCGAGAAGGCGGAACTCACTTTGCGTTTTGCGATCGAAGACTTGAAAAAATACAAGGATGGGGAATATCCCAAAATTTTCAAGGAATATGAGGGTAAAATCACGCTTTCGGAAGAAGAGTTGCAGCGCGCCCGGGATGAATTGAAGTGGTCGGAGAAGTTGTTTGAGGAGAAGTATCTTTCCGAGACTGAGCTTCGTTCCGATCAGCTGGCCTGTCAGCGTTATGAATTGGAATTACAGACGGCTCGGGCAAATCTTGATTTGCTGAAAAATTATACCTATAAACGTCAAATTGATGAATTGGAGAGCAATGCATCGCAAGCCGGCATGGCTTTGGAACGCACTCAGCGCAGTTCCCGAGCCGATGTGGTACAGGCCGAGGCCCAATTGCTGGCCAGAGAACTGGAATTGAACCGCCAGAAACAGAAACTGGAGAAATATCAAGAACAGATTGCCAACTCCAAAGTGCTGGCTCCCGCAGATGGTCTGGTCATCTATTCCACCAGTGCCAAAGGCAACTGGCGTGGCAATGCGGAACCCCTGGCGGAAGGTCAGGAAGTTTTTGAACGGCAAGAATTAATTTATCTGCCCATCGCAGAAACCTTCATCGCAGAAGTCAAGGTGCATGAAACAAATTTGAAGAAAATCTACCTTGGTTTGCCGGCTCGCTTGCGCATCGATGCTTTGCCGGAGCAGTATTTTCAGGGAAAAATTACAAAAATTGCGCCATTGCCGGATGCCAACAGTATGTTTATGAATCCGGATCTGAAACTTTACAATACAACCATTGAAATCGAAGGGGATTCCAAGGCTTTGAAATCCGGTATGAATTGCGAGGCTGAAATTGTCATTGAGCAGTATCCCAAGGCGCTGTTTCTTCCGGTTCAGTGTGTGGTTCGCAACAACGGCAAAACTCTGGTTTATGTTAAGCAGCAGGTTGGATCTGCTCTCGCCCAAGAAGTTGAAATTGGCGAGGACAATAATCGCATGGTGCATCTCCGAAGTGGTTTGAAAGCCGGCGAAGAAGTTCTGTTGACGCCTCCGCTGGATGCCGCTGTATCTCTCCGTACCAATGAAGCCTTGTTGGATGCCAAAATTCCTGAACGCGGGGAGGAAACCACGGCCAAACAGGGCGCTGAAACGTCTCGTGAAACAAGGAAAAAACGTTTGACTCCTGAACAAATGAAAAAGATTCAGGATCGCATGGCCACGATGAGTGACGAAGAAAAAGCAGCCTTGAAACAGCGTATGCAGCAGAGGGGAACGGAACATTCTGCTCCAGCGGCTGCGGCAGCTCAACCGTAAAAACAGGTGAACGAATGACTGAACAGCGGACACAGGATGCGGTTTGTTTTGAAGATATCCGGCGTACCTATATTATGGGCAGTCAGGAGGTGCATGCCTTGGCGGGGGTTTCCGCTAACTTTGCGAAAGGTGCATTCTGGGCGATCATGGGGCCAAGCGGTTCCGGAAAAAGCACGATGCTCAATATTCTGGGGTGTTTGGATCGTCCAAGTAGCGGGCGGTATTTACTCAACGGCCAGGATATCAGTTCACTTGATGATAATGCACTGAGTGATATTCGTTTGAAATATCTTGGTTTTATCTTTCAAAGTTTCAACCTGATCCCGCAATTAACGGTACAGGAAAACATTGCTTTACCGCTCTACTATCTGGGCTGGACTCAGGAGCAGAGCAGCCAGCGTGCCAAAGAGTTGGCTGGCTTGGTTGGTCTCGAACAGCGCCTGGAACACCGCCCGACCGAACTTTCCGGCGGACAGCAGCAGCGCGTGGCTATTGCCAGAGCCTTGGCTAATGACCCGGTTTTCCTGCTGGCCGATGAACCGACCGGAAATCTTGATACCAGCACCAGTCGAGAAATCATTGTCTTGCTGAAAGAATTGAACAAAGCCGGGAAAACGATCATCATGGTGACGCACGAGCCCGATATTGCCGAACATGCTTCTAAACGTTTGTATATGCGTGATGGCCTGATTGCCAGGGTAGAAGGATAAATCCAACGATGTTTTTCTATTCTGTTCGTTTCATTCGTGATATTCAGTTGGGAGTCAAAAATCTCCTGTTGCATAAATTGCGTTCTTTTCTGACCATGCTGGGTTTGGTATTTGGGGTTAGCAGTGTGATTGCCATGTTGGCGGTTGGTGAAGGAGCCAGTATGGAAGCCTTGGAGCAGATTCGCAAGCTGGGCAGCCGCAATATTATTATCAACGCGCAGAAACCTGCTGCGGAGCAGACTGCCACCAATGTTCGTTCTTTTCTGAGTATTTATGGCTTGCTTTATGAGGATGTCGTGCGGCTGGCCGAGACGATGCCCACGCTGAAACGCATTGTTCCGGTCAAGGTGATTCAGAAAGAAGGCAGACTGGGTAAACGCACGATGGATTTGCGTGTTGTAGGTACGAGTGCAGATTGGTTTTCGCTGGTCAGCCGTCCACTGATTGCCGGGCGGGTCATTACACTGGATGATTTGCAGCAGGAAAAAAATGTCGCGGTGCTGACCGAATATGGCGCGCGTCGTTTGATGGCTACAGAGGCTGTGCTCGGAGAGACGCTGCGGATGGGCAGCAATTATTATGAAGTCATTGGCATCGTGCAGAGCGAGAGTGCCACGGAGGGGACGATGCAGACGCCAGATCAGCAGACGGATGCCTATATTCCGCTGAGTGTCGCTAAAGAGCATTTTGGTGATATTTTTACGCAGATCAAATCTGGGTCTCATATTCGGGAAAAAGTGGAACTGCATCAGTTGATTGTTGAAGTCAGCGATGAAGACATGGTAGAACTGACTGCCGCTGCCATCGAACGGCAGATGCAGCTCTATCATGGCAAGAAAGACTATAATATCAGCGTTCCGTTGGCTCTGTTGAAACAAGCGGAAGCTACCAAACGGATTTTCAATACGGTTTTGGGAGCGATCGCCGGGATCAGTCTGCTGGTCGGCGGGATTGGTATTATGAATATCATGTTGGCCAGTGTTACCGAGCGTACCCGAGAAATTGGCATCCGTCGCGCGATTGGTGCCAAGCAACGCCAGATTGTAGCTCAATTTTTGATTGAGACCGTCGTTCTTTCGCTTAGCGGCGGAATTGTCGGGATCGGTCTTGGCTTGTTGATCCCCTGGGCAATTACCAGAATCGTCGGCATGCCAACCATTGTCAGTATTTCCAGCCTAGTCTTATCTTTGGGGATTAGTGTCAGCGTGGGGATGATCTTCGGCATCTATCCGGCGTTGCGGGCGGCTCGGCTCGACCCGATCGAAGCCCTCCGTCATGAATAGAGTTTGTCCCAAGCTGGCACCATCTCCACAATCACTTATTGGATCAATCTGCCGCAGAAGTTACCCTGATAATTATAGATATTCAAGCGTATGCGTGGGGGCTGTTGATGGGGCGGCCAGTCATAGCGGAATTTTGGAGCAGGGTCATCATGGACGCCGACTGTGCGGGAAAGGTAAACAAAGCGCGGTTCGAGTTTGGGCTCCCGGTTCCACAGCAGGGAGGGCAGACGTAAGGTCGCTGTCCAGGCGCTCTCATCGCGACGGATGCTGCATTCTGTCAGAGGATGCAATTCATGAACGCTGCCATTTTTTTCGATGGTAATCATCCAAGGGAATGTGGTTCCGGTGGCATCGACGCAGTTGAAGCAGAAAACGTCCCGGTCATAGGGCAGATATTGACCTTCAAAGGTGACCAGAAGATCGCCGTTTTCCTCTTGATCAATTCGCCACTGGGTCTGGCTGTCGCCAGTCCAGCCGGAGTTCAGGCGGTAAGTCGGAGTCTGCTCATAGAATTCAGAGGTCGGCAGTGCTGAATTCGTTGCGATGGCCTTTGAGAATTCCAGAAAATCCTGATCCAGGAGTTGCTGCAGGATTTCCTGTCTCCAGAGCAGTCGGCTTTCACAGAATTGATGGGCTTCGGCTTCGGAGTGGAAGCCCAGCCGGGAATCTTGTTGGCAAAGTTGTGCCATTTCAGCACTGTTGTTGATTTCCTCCAGAACAAGATTCTTGAGTTGTTCCAGCAGTGGCAATTTCCGTTGTTGCGGTGCAAAATAGAGTTCCCGGCGGAGCCAATAAAATTCAAAGATATTACGGGCGCTGCGGAATAAGAGTCCCAGTGCTTCGGCCACAGCAATATCCAGCAGGCGTTCGCGATCCTGTTGGAAGGCTTCGCGCACTTTTCGTAACAGTAGCAGCCCTTTGTCAAACTTCTGCTGCATCCTTTCGGCCAGCAACAGCGCTTCAGCCAGGCTATGGTTCTCCAGAGATTCCCCAATGCAGTCGCCACTTGGCGGGTAATCCGGTTTCCAGGTCGGAGCCAGTGGAGTGAGTTCGATTTTTAAGTGTAACGGCCAGACGACGCCGGCATGCATCGGCCCGTAATATTGCATGTCATTAGAAAGAGGATACTCACTGTAGGCCTCGCTGAAAAGGTGCCAGGCCTGGGCCACGGTTTCTGCATGTTTTCCCCATTGTGGGCGAGCCAGTTCCAGAAGGAAATCCTCTTCCGTGCCGCGAAGGTCAGAGAATGCCAGCATGCCAGCGGCTCGGTTCATGATGCCGGGGTAGTTGCCAAAGTACCAGCATTGCATGACATGTTGGCAACCCTGTTTTTTCATCGCAGCATATTTTTGGAAAAGCAGGCCGGGTACTGAAACAAAAGGTACCGTGGCCACTTCATGCGAACAACCGACCTGAATTTTCGCCGAGAGCTCCCCTTGCGCATTGCACACGCCTTCAGCCATTCGGCTGAAGGAATGGCTGGGTCCGACATAGGACAGCCAGTAATCGCCTCCCAGGCGAGCCCTGGAGAGCTGTTTTTTACTGGCGCCGGATTCAAAATTATATTGCAGGATTGTTCCTTCCGGAACATGTCTTGCCAGTTCGTAAGTCCATGCTCCCCGTTCCGGGATTGGTTGCGGCTGATACAGCCAGCTGATCAATTCCGCATCTGGATTGGCTTTTTTCATTCCTTTCGCCATGGCTCCAACCGCCTGATGATGAATCTGCCATTTCGGAATTTTGCTGCAACGAGGGCATTGTATCGGGTCATCAGAAGTCGCCGCAACGGAACTTAAACAGGTTGTGGCTCGTTCTCCATGGCTGATATTGATCAAACCACCCAGATGAGGAACCTTGGAAAAAATATCGTATGTGCTTTCGTTGAGATACTGCTGGGCTTTTTCCGAAGACGGGCAGAAACAACGGTTGCCGTCATAAGCAAAGGCTCCACCAAACTCCGGATTCTGCTGCAGCAGGATATCCCCCAGAGCCAGATTTCTCGGTTCAATACTGAAAAGCCAGGTTTTGATTCCATAAAGTCGGCATTGTAGAACTGTTTGGCGCAGTTTTTCCAGCCTTTTTTCGGCCAGTGGGTCACGTTTTGTGAACGAGGTTTCGGCCAGTTCCCGGAAGACGATCGTCAGCCAGAGACCGTTGACGCCCTCATGAGCCAGTCGGTTCAGGTATTCGGACGGATAATAATCCAGCTCATCGAGGAGTTCATCCCGGTTGAACGGGGGGCGTTTGATGGGGCCGAAAAAACATCGGGAAATTCGGTTGCGTAACCAGGGTTCGCGCTGGAAGTCTGCGAAGGGCAGGGCTGGCCCGTCCACCGCAGTTAGCTGATCCTCAAGAAAATAGATTCCCCGGCGCAATCCCTCGGTATCGTTGGCACTGAGACGAATGCCGCTGGCATCTATTTGCAGACGATAACTTTCTTTTTTTCCTGTGTTTTCCTGGCAGAAGTGACAGGGGACGGTTCCGTTCACCGGCAATTTGGTCAGCGCTAATAACTTTTTAAAATCATCATAAGCAGTAGCAAGTAAGTTTTCCGGATCCGGGAAAGCAAAATCGAGCGTCAACCCAGGGCGCAGATCGAGCTGATTTGGCAAACCTTTAAAATTTTGTTGATTCCAATGCAAGCAGCGTTGTTCGGGCTGCTGAAGTTCCTGCAGAAACAACCATTCTTCACGAGAAGGCGGGGCGGGGATATCAGTCCGTATTGAACTCATTTTTTTTACCTTATAGTCCAGATTGTGCAGGGCCTTTGCATGCAAAGGGCACGATTAAAAGCAAATATAAAGGTTTCGGCGGGAATTGCCAGCTTCCAGAGACGAGTATTCACTTGTTCGCATGCAGCAGCATTTCCCGTCATTAAAATGGCATTTTTCGGCAAAGTGTGAAGGATTTCCGGTCGGTAAAAAGGGGTTTCGGCGAGGGGTAGGCCGGCTTTTATCCATTGCTTAGCCAAGGATGCCGCGCTGACCCCGGTCGGAGAGTGAAGGGCATCTGCCAACATCTGGAAACGTTTGCGCAGACTGCCGACCCATTGGGCAGAGAACCCCTTATGAATCAGCTGAGCCAGAAAATCACAGAGGAAATCCGGGTTCTGTAGACAGGCCAGCTGGAAAGGTTCCTGAAGAAATTGTTGATTATAGAACAAGTCGATCATTCTGGAAAGGAGGCTGGCTTGATATAGTTCCCGGGCCGGGAATTCCGGCGTTCGGAGCACCTCGTACGGTGGATTCGGGTTGAACAGGATTTCCAGTGAGGCGGTTCTATTTTGCAATGGAGTGCCGGGTAGTACTTTCAGAATTTCGAGTTGAATTTCGGCAGGTCCGATGGCAATCAGGCAATTTAAGTCGGCAAGCAAATCCTGATAATTTTGTTTCGGTAAGCCAGCCAATAAGTCGGCGTGCGTGTCGAAGGCAGGGTGGCAGGAACACAGGAAGCGCAACCCATCCAAAGCCTGTTCTGCAGAACCATTACGCCCGATTGCCTGCAAAACTTCCGGCTTCAGGGATTGGATTCCGGCTTCGATATGGAGTTGTCCTTGGCGGGCGAGTTGCAATTCCCCGCGCAATTCAGTATTGAGGTATTGGGGATGAATTTCCAGATGAAAATGCAGCAGAGGGAATTCACATCGGAAAAGCTGCAGCAGGTTGGCTGCCCGCTTGGCCGGCAGGTTGAAGGTGCGGTCAAGAAGCCGAATTTTCTGAACTCCTTTTCCCGAAAGGAGATTTAATTCCTGGCGTACCTGATCCAGCGTTTTACTGCGAACCGGGGTGCGGCAGCTAGTACAATACACACAGCCATGCGGGCAACCGCGGGTGGTCTCCATCTGCACAAAAGGCTTATCCAAGACAAAGAACGGACTCAACACTGGGGCTGGAGCCTTTTCCCAGTCCGGATAAAGCAATGGAGGTTTCGCAAACGATTGAATGGATTGTCCCAGACGACAGGCGGTTCCGGGAAGCGGTTCCGGAAAACGATGTTCAGCAATCGCTGCCATGATCTTCGGTAGGCATTCTTCGCCTTCGCCACTGACTGCGCAATCTACTGCCCAGGAACGGCGCAACACCTTTTCGGCACCTTCACCGAGGCATTCCGGACCGCCGATGGTAACCGGACAGGTGGGGCATAAGGTCTTGAAACGTTCGAGAATCTCGAAAACGGCTAGGGAATTAAAAAGATACAGGGTGGTGCAAAGCAAGTCCGGGTGAAGCTCTTCCAAGCGCAGCGCAAGTTCACCGGGATGTTCCGCAATCGTAGTATCCAGCGAAGTCCATTCCCATTGGTCAACATGCTGTGCTGCCAGCTGCAATATCGGCAGAGCCAGCGACGAATGAGAATAGGAAGAGTTGACGGATAACCAGACTAAATGCATGTTTTCCTCAATCGCCTTTGCGCGGATAACTTTCCGGCGACAGTAAGGCTTCCAGAACAAAGGCGGCGCATCTCAGGCCAAAAAGAGCCGGCAGGTAAGAAATCGTTCCCAGTGGCCGTTTTTCGCCTTCCTGTTCCGGGACTTGTCCGGTGAAAAGGCCATTCTTCAGCAGAACCGGGAGTTCACTGGAGTAAACGACTTTAATTCCGCCGGTAATTCCTAGTTTTTTCAGGTTCTTGCGTAGTAATTTCGCCATCGGGCAGCCTGATGTTTCGGACAGATCGGCAATTCGGATGGCTTCCGAACAAAGTTTATTGGCGGAACCCATGCTGGAAATGACCGGGATTTGCTTTTCCACACAAGTCTTCAGCAGGGCGAGTTTTGCTTGGCGCTCATCAATCGCGTCGATGACATAACTCCAGGACTGTGAGCTAAGGAGCGCGTCGCAATTGTCGGGGGTAAGTTTTAGGTCCAGCGCAATAATTTCTGCTTCGGGGGCAATGTCTTTCAGCCGATTACGCATGCATTCGACTTTGCTTTGATTCAGGGTACTGTGCAGGGCTTCGAGTTGTCGGTTCAGATTACTCGCCTTGATTTGGTCAAAATCGAGCAGGGTCAGATGACTGATACCACCTCGAATCAGGGCTTCTGCCGCCCAGGAGCCAACTCCGCCAAGCCCACAAAGAAGAATTCTGGCTTGGCGGAGTCGGGCAAGCCCGGCAGAACCGATCAGCAGTTCCAGACGGGAAAAGGACTCAGAAGCATTTTTCATTGCTGCTCAAGAAGAAGGGTGCAAGTGGGCTGGTCACAGACGCTGCTGGGGCCAAAATACTGGATCGGGCCGGGATAGACAAATTCAATGCCCTCGCCCCAGGCTTTCCGCTGCTGGGCAAAGCTCTGGAAAGGCTTACCGGAAAGATCGACAAGGGCTTTTTTGATCACCGGGACATCTTTGCCATGGCGGTGTTCGATGTTCATCATCATGGTCAGCGGAATGCCGCCGGCGATCCATTGTTCTGCCGGTGCAGCGATGTTGCGAACGGAGGCCATGTATCCGGTTTTTCCTGCTCCAATCAGAGTCGCTGCGGTATAGCCCAGGCTGTAGCAGTAGTCTGTGTCGAAATTTGATGGGGCGGCGCAGCGACCTTCGTATCCGAAGAAATGTGCCTGGGTGCTGAATTTTACCGCTTTTTCACGCCCGGCATTGATGATTCCCAGCTGTTCTTCAATCATCGCAATCAACAACTTTTCGGTCTCAATGCGGGAAACTTGGACATTGCCATGCGGGTCACGATCCCCCAGCAACTGCGCCTTGATCCCTTCCGGTAAGCAGCTGA
>Ga0172378_10006261_pt1 | contig 11127 bp, 9 predicted proteins | sample GrowelOW332metaG_FD_119755 | JGI IMG/M metagenome (GOLD analysis project Ga0172378, IMG submission 119755) | Groundwater microbial communities from an aquifer near a municipal landfill in Southern Ontario, Canada - Pumphouse #3_1 metaG | ecosystem: Environmental > Aquatic > Deep subsurface >... | reverse complement strand
TCGGTATTTGAATCGGTACAACCACGAACCCAAAATCATGACAAGCGGGAATATGACCGAAATAAAACGGGGCATGGAGGTCACCAGTCCTGAGCACAGCGGAAGCAGTAAGCTGAGCCAGATGAATAAGTTTAAACTCAACGGGTTCTTTTTCCATATAAATATGGAGAGTATCATCACTATGAGGGTGTAAACAGAATTAAACTGGGTGGTAAAATCCCCACTTCTGAAGAAAGAAAGGAGCGGGAACCTGAATTCTCTGTACCAGCCCGCCTGTGCAATACTGAACGCGAAGAACTGTCCGGTCATCTGCTTCTGGTACAGGCAATACAGCAAAAAGGCTATGGGTCCGGTAACAAAGAGCATGGTTTGCCCGATATTTCTTTTGCCCAATAACTGCTTAACATCCAACCGGTATTTGGTCAGGATATGGTTCCTTTCCAAAAAGTAAAGATACAGCGGGATAAGCGCCACAATTCCGGCCGACCTGACTAATACCAAGGGGATAATCAAAAAAGGCAGATATAGATTCTTCCGCTGATGTACAGCAATGAAAGCAAAAATGAGCAACACAAAGAAAGCCGCCTCCGTGTACATCATGGAAAAATAATAGTTAAACGGGAACAACAGAAAGACCATGCTGTAATAGAGTGACTTACGAGGATCTTTGGTATAGAGTTCACAAAAGATATAGAAGCCGATAAAAACGAGCGATGATAGCAAAACAGACCAGATGAAAGCACTTTCATCAAAGGTAATGGAGCATGCGTTCATCAGCGCCCTGTTAATGGCCGGATACAGGGGAAAGAACGCCCATTCACTTTGTTTAAAATCCTCTTTATAACTGTAACCCAGATCTCTGACATCGGTTATTTCAGGGTACCAGTTTTCGGCAATTTTACCGTACCAACCGGTATCATTACGGTTAATAATACTTGAATATCCCTGAAATGAAAAGATAGAAGAGTTGCCTAAAACAAAATAAGCAAATACCAGGTAAGCAATCTTTAACAGAACAGATGCAATTAATACCTTAAAAATATTCTTAACACTCATAAATTAAAGTCAGGTTAGCGTATGCATGTATGATTGTCAAAAGTAGGAATAAAATTCATATTGATGCGTAATCAGGAAGATGAGGATATACTATCGCTGAATATTTAAAGAAAAGCGGATGACTTACATTCTCTTCTTTTGAGCTTATCTGACCTATCCTAAGCTCCTTTGACGTACTTTTGCATGATGTTGTGCATGAAATCAAATGACTGAGTTAACTATAGCTGATGAATCTAATTGAATTGCTGGCTCCTGCCAAAAACCCGGAATCAGGGAAAGCCGCCATACAGAGTGGCGCTGACGCAGTGTACATTGGGGCACGGATGTTTGGCGCACGAGCTGCTGCCGGCAATTCAACGGATGATATTAAGCTGCTGATCAATTACGCCCACCTTTATAATGCCAAGGTGTTCGTTACCATCAATACCCTTATTTATGACGACGAACTTAACATGGCGCAACAGCTTTGTTATGAATTGTACGAGGCTGGTGCCGATGCATTGATCATTCAGGACTTCGGGCTGCTGCAAATGGATATGCCCCCGATTCCCATTCATGCCAGTACCCAAACACATAATTATTCTGTCGATAAAGTGCAATTCCTGGAGCAAGCAGGTTTTGCAAGGGTCATCCTTGCACGTGAACTTTCATTGGAGCAGATAAAAGAAATAAGAGCTCATACGGTTGTGGAACTGGAATCATTTATCCACGGTTCTTTGTGCGTTAGTTTCAGCGGTCGTTGCTACCTGAGCCACTTTATTGGAGGGCGAAGCGCTAATCGTGGCGAGTGTGCCCAACCATGCCGCAATATATATAACCTTGAAAATGAACAAGGTCAGGTACTGATTCGCGACAAGCACCTCCTCTCCCTGCATGACCTGAACCTCAGTCAATACCTGGGTCAAATGATGGATGCGGGTATTACCTCTTTCAAGATAGAGGGACGCTTGAAGGACATCGACTATGTGAAAAATATTACCGCTTTTTACCGGCAACTTATAGATAAGGAGATTATGAACCGACCGGGTCTTGTCAGGGCTTCATCGGGCAAAACCACCACTTCATTCATACCTGATCCTTACCGTTCCTTTAATCGTGGCTTTACTCCTTACTTTATGGACGGGCGTAAAACCTCCATCACCTCCCCTGTTACTCCGAAATCAATCGGTAAGAAGATCGGTATCGTTACTAAAGTCACTCCAGAGTGGATCTCTGCAACACTTGATGAACCCTTGTTGAATGGGGATGGCATCTGCTGGTTTGATGCCGACGATCATTTCACCGGTGCACGGGTAAATGTGATCAAAGATGATAAAATTTTGCTCAATAACACAACCGGACTAAAACCCGGCTACACCCTGATGCGCAATTTTGACAAGGCTTTCACGGATCAGATTGAACGGGAAGACGCCTGTAACCGCACGCTTGATATTGCACTGACTTTAACAGAAACCGACGATGGTTTTGAACTAACCGGTGTGGATGAAGACGAACTCGTTTCATCCGTATCGGTAAGCATGGAAAAAACACCGGCCAAGAATCCTGAAGTAAGCATTCAAAAGACGAAAGAGCAACTACTAAAGTCAGGGCAAACGATATTCAGAGTCGTTCATGTGGAGATTAAAACATCAGAAGCCTGGTTTTTCCAATCGGCAACGCTCAATCAGTTACGTAGAGACCTGCTGATGCAAGCTCAGGATAACCGGCTCCTCAACTACCCAAAAGCCGAGAGGAAAGCGGTGCATTCCACCCATGCTTATCCGGTTGACACCCTCACACAAACAGAGAATATTGCCAATAAACAGGCACAGGAATTTTACAGTCAGCACGGTTTGAAAGATGCAACTTCGTGCCCTGAAACAAACGGTTACCGGGGTAATGAAGCCCTGATGACCACCAAAATGTGCATCAGGTATGAGTCAGGCAATTGTCCGACTTACCAAAAGGCTGATCCCAATTTTTCAAAAACATTGTATCTTAGTAGTCCCGAGGTGCGTTACAGGCTTTCATTTGATTGCAAAAATTGTGTAATGCGCGTTTTTCCAGATGACGTAAAACCAACCAAGAAATGATACAGACCTTTACCCCTACCCTATGGAAGGATTATGAACTGATTGACTCCGGCAACTTTGAGAAACTGGAACGCTTTGGCGACCAGGTTTTGAGCCGCCCGGAACCTCAGGCAGTGTGGGATAAATCGTTAAGCGATGCGGAGTGGAGTAAGCGGGCTTCAGCAACTTTCAAGAAAGAGAAAAACGATCCCGAAAAGGGGAAATGGTTCCTGAATAAGAACTGTAAAGAGCAGTGGTTCATTACTTACCGGTATGAACAGATGCAACTGAAAATGAGGTTAGGATTGACCGGCTTTAAACATATCGGGGTATTCCCCGAGCAGGCAGATAACTGGAACTTTATATATGACCGGCTGAAAGCTTGCAAAGAGGAACGCCCCAAAGTGCTAAACCTGTTTGCCTATACCGGGGGCGCTTCGCTGGCCGCTGCTGCTGCCGGGGCTGATGTGTACCATGTTGATTCCGTTAAGCCCGTCATTACCTGGGCACGTGAAAACATGGAAGCCAGTGAGCTCAACAACATCCACTGGATTGTGGAAGATGCACTGAAATTTGTGAAGCGCGAAGTACGCCGTGGCACCAAATACCAGGGCATTATTTTGGATCCTCCTGCTTATGGACGCGGAGCCGATGGCGAAAAGTGGGTACTGGAAGAGAACATTAATGAAATGGTTAAGCTATGCGCTGAACTATTACAAGGCGAAAACCCTTTCTTCATCATGAGCCTGTACTCCCTGGGCTTTTCAGCAATGATAGGTGAGAACCTCGTTAACAGTGCCTTTGGCATAAAGCCTGACCTCCAATCAGGAGAGCTCTTTATAGTAGACGGGTTTGCAAAGAAGCTGCCTTTAGGAACGATTGTAAGATTTTAAGGACCGACCTGAAACTACTTAAACCCTCTTTTCTGCTTGATATCATTGTAGGCATTGTTCATTTTCTGGAATTTCTCCTTAGCAGCCTTCTGAACATCTTCACCTAAATGGGTAACTTTATCAGGATGATACTTAAGAGCCATTTTTCGATAGGCTTTTTTAACTTCCTCATCGGATGCATCAGGCGTAATTTCAAGGATTTGGTATGCACTGTCAATTTCCTTAACAAACATGGCTTTGATAGAGTCAAAGTCCTTGGGCCTGATACCCATGTGCAGGCAAATGCGGCGTAACACTTCAGCTTCGGCAGTATCAGGGGCGCCATCGGCAGAAGCCACACCGAACAGCAGATGAACCAGTTCAAGCCGGGAGGGGTACTCCATATTCTCCTGGATCTGTTCACATATCTCATCAACCTCAAGGTCCTGGTTCAGTATTTCACGAAGTAATGGCAATAATCTTTCAGCTTCTTTTTCGCCAAAGTTTCCCAACAAAAAACGCTTTACAAAGTCAAGCTCTGATTTCATGATTCGCCCGTCAGCTTTCATAATTGCAGCTATCATTACGAGTAAACTGACCTTGAAATCGCCCTCTTGGGTAGGGGTAAATCCCTTGTATTCGAATTCGCCCTTTTGCATATTATCAAACATAGAGCCGAATATAAAGCCTAAAATGCCGCCTATAGGACCACCTAAAGCCCATCCTAAGCCACCGCCAATCCACTTACCTATTGAACTAAAGGACAGGCTTTTATTAAAGAATTCAGGTAAATTTGTCATGGTGCGAAATTACAAAAAAGTGCCAGTCATTAATTGCTATCCATTAAATTATCATTCTGTTGTTTGAATATGACCATAAAAAGGAGAATAACCCGGTAACTTTTAAGAAAAAGAGCCCCATTCTTCCTGATTAAATAATTAAATTCATTAGGTTTGCACAAAATATTGTCAGAAGCATGTCGACTAAAAAGAGATTTACCGAACGGATACTGCGCATTATCCGATTTTGTATATTCTTCTTCTTTATCTCAACCATTACCATTACCATCATTTATCGGTTTGTCCCACCCCCATTGACCCCACTGATGGTCATCAGACTTGGGGAACAACTATCAGAAGGAAAAGAGGTTAAGCTGAGAAAGGAATGGAGGAAATTGGAAATGATTTCACCTAATATGGTACAGGCAGTAGTAGCGGCCGAAGACAACAATTACATGAAGCATTTCGGGATTGATTTTGAAGCTATCCAAAAAGCAGCCGAGTTGAACAAGAAGAGCAAGGTACTGCGTGGAGCCAGCACCATTTCACAACAAACAGCAAAGAACGTGTTTCTGTGGCCCGACCGTTCATGGGTACGCAAAGGATTAGAAGTATATTTTACGGAACTGATTGAAATATTCTGGGGCAAAGAAAGAATCATGGAAGTGTACCTGAACGTCATTGAAATGGGCGAAGGCATCTATGGGGTTGAAGAAGCTGCTCAAACTTACTTTCACAAGCCGGCCTCCAATCTCAATCCTCATGAAGCTGCTATTTTAGCTGCCATATTGCCCAACCCGCGCAAGTGGAGCCCTGTGCATCCTACCAACTATTTGCTTCGGAAACAACAGCGAATCATACGCGCTATGAACCGGATTGACAGGGTAGAGTTCGGAAATTAACCTTTAACCTTTGCCAGGATATTCCTGATTTCATTGATCTTTCCTTCTCTTGTAATGGAGTACGTTTTATCCTTCGTATTGCACAATTCATAGAGTTGCAAGGCCTTTTCAAGGAACATCCTTTGGGATGCAGAGTCACCGTTTATTCCCAGTTGGAAGAATACCTCCGCCAATAATTCAAGATTCGCTGAATTAACACCGGTAAATTGATGCAAATAAGCATCGCAATCTGCTTCATCAAGGGTCAGAAACTTATCCAGATCAAAATTGATTTCATTAAACAGGAGTTCTTTGGTCGTTTCGAAAGGGTCCTCTGCCTGAATGGCTTCGTTCTGATTTATATGTATAAGTCGGTCAATGATAGCCCTTAGTAACGATCCTATCTTCTCAATTTCCTTCATTAACCAATCTTGTTGCGGCATAATGATGTTTTGACTTAATAGCTTATGCTTTTATAGATACAAATATAGGATCCTTTCTATGAAAATTGATGATTACCTTACTTTAAGTAAGCCGGGTGAGTAGGAATAGCTTTCTCTGCTTTAATAGAACAAATGATTTAACGTTTAACATCCGGCATGTTGCCGTACCTGTTGTTCCCCTTTATTTTCAGTCGTTTAAAAGCTTATGTAGTATGCGTGTAGTATGCGCTTTACGTTGTAAATCAAAACACTACTATATTTTTGCTGTCACCAAAAAACTACTAAAAAAACTATTCAATGAAAAAGAGGTACTTATTATTTAGCCTGTTTGCTATTTGCTTTGCAATAGGCACTAACGCTTCAGGGTTAGAGAAAAAAGGGCAATTGCTGATGGCACAAAATCAGCAAATTGGCTTTACTGAAAACAAAGGACAAATCACTGATGGCCAAGGGAATCCGGCTACTAATGTACTTTATTCATACACGGTAAACGGTATGGATGTTTTTATTACCACCACAGGGATCAGCTACGTTTTTTCAACCGACAGCCAGGAGAACAATTCAGGCATTCAGAATGCCGGTGTAATGAAAGATTCTAAAGTGTTTAATTCAAATGTGAATTATCACCGTACAGATATGGTACTTGAAGGAGCAACTATTCAAAAGAATCAGATAAAAGCTTCCAAAGAGTCCTCAAAATTAAACAGCACTTATTATAATGCTTCAAATTTAAAAGGTATTAAAGACATCAAGACCTGGCAGGAAATCACCATTGCAAACATTTACCCGGGCATTGACTGGGTTTTATATATCGATGAAGCAAGCCAGTATGCCATGGAATATGATTTCGTGGTACGCCCGGGTGCCAATGCTCAAGATATTCAAATGCTTTATAAAGGAGCCGGAATCACCCTGAGTCAAGGTAACACAATGATCAATATTGAAACAGGCCTTGGAAATATACGTGAAGGGAACTTATTATCCTATCAGGGAACTATTAAAAACAAAGTTGCTTCCACCTACGTATTACAAAACAATGAAATCAGCTTTGCCATTGGTGATTATAATTCAAAAGAAACTCTGACCATCGACCCTCCTATTCTCATTTGGTCCACTAACTTTGGTGGCACAAAAACGGAATATCTTAATGATGTAGTGGTAGATGATCAGGATAACCTTTACATCTTAGGGCTAACCCGCTCACCAAACCTTCCGGGGGTTATCGGAGGTAGCACGTATAAGGCCAGTTATGACGCTTTTGTTGTCAAATTTGATGCAGTAGGTCAATTGAAATGGTCTTCCTACTTCGGTGGAACCGGCAATGACGATACTGATGGAGGTATTGCCATTAACAATACTACCCATGAAGTCTATTTTTGCGGCACCTCACCTTCAGCTGACTTCCCTATTTTAAGTGTTGAAGGAGCCTATAACCACAGCACCATTGAAGGAGGAAATAATGGTTATGTTACTAAAATTTCTTCTGAAGGCGCCTTATTATGGTCCACATTTATTGGAGGAGATGGTTATGATTACTTGAGGGATCTGTCTATAGATGCAAACAATCAATTATTTGTTATGGGATTTACCAGCTCAACGGATTTTCCAATTGTTGCACTGGAAGGAGCTTATAACGAACCTGTAAACCATGGCGGAATGAATGAAGGTGTCCTGTTAAAATTTAATGAAAATGATCAGCTTACCTGGTCAACTTACTTTGGAGGCGATAATGTGGATCAGATGGCTATGATAAAAATTGATCACAATAATCACCTGTTTATAGTTGGGAATACCAGTTCTAAGGATTTCCCAATTGTTGAAAAAGCAGGTGCTTACAATAATCCCGTCTTTGTGAATGTAGATTATAACCAAGCAGTTATTATGGAGTTTGATGAAGCCAGCAAAATGATTTGGTCAACATTTTTTGGTGGAACCCGCACTGAATTTGCCAGGGCAATCGGATGGGACGCTGCGAATAATATTTATGTGGTTGGCGAAACAGAATCAGATGATATGCCTACGCTTGAATTACCGGGTGCATACTACTGCTCAGAATTAGGTAATGAGGTACTCCCGTACATATCAGATGGATTTATCCTGAGGTTTGATACAAACGGAGCTTTAGACTGGTCAACTTATTATGGAGGTAATGATTCTGATATCGTCACAGACATAGCTTTTGACGAACAGGGAAACATGTGGCTTTGTGGCGCCACTTCTTCACAAAACTTCCAGGTCAAAGAACTTGAAGGTGCATTTAATCAATCAACCTTTGCTGCCGGCAACAGGGTTATGTTCTGGTCAATGTTTAATACGGCAAAAACATTGGATTGGTCTACATTTTATGGCTGTGACGATTTTGGCTGGGCTTCAAATTTCGTAAAAAGGTCAGGCAACAGATTAATGCTCTTTAGCCAGGCAAGTTCGGATGCAGGCTTGAGTTCAGGCTTAATAGCTAACAACCCCTTGTCATATCAACAGGGTAACATAACCAGCAATGACATCGTTATTTTAGAATTCATTACAGGAAGCGGTGTTGGTGTTGAAAATAACCAGATTGACAATAACGTATCTGTTTTCCCTAATCCGGTTAATTCAGGCAATCTGCACATAAACTCTTTAGCTCCGATTACGAATGTAGAATTAATTAATGCAGCCGGACAGATTGTTCAGTCCATTCATTGCAATAGCAATGAAATTCAGGTGAACATTAACGATTTGGAAACTGGTATTTATGTTGTTCGTATCCAAACGAGCGATAATGTTATCAGCAAAAAGGTTCAGATCGTAAAATAAAAACAAACTTACGTTTTAAAAAAAACAGGTTATCTTAATGAGGATAACCTGTTTTTTTATTAGTTAATCAGCATGTTTTACTCCTAAACCTGTATTAGTAATTCTTTAGGAACTCCTCAAGATCCTGATCTGCTGATAAATTCAGATGCTTTTTAAGACGATATTTCCCAATTTGAGCTCCTTTATGAGAAATATCGAATAAAATTGAAATTTCTTTAGCAGTAAACTCATGCTTCACAAGGGCTGCCAAATATTTTTCTCGCTTGGTAAGCCCGGGAAAATCATGATCAAGCCTGGCAAACATATTTATTGAAATCTGTTCAATACCCAGAAGGAACTCTTGCCGATCATTGTCAATGTTTACCGACTTACCGGTATTCTTCAGGATATCCGTAATCTTTTCATGTTTCACCTCTTTGATAAAATAGGCATTGACTTTATTCACACTCTCTTGTAAACTACTGATACTATTATTTTTTTCAACAATCTGCGAAGCTAATTTTTTCAATTCATTTTCCTTAGTACTTAATACGGCCTCATTGATGTTGATTTGTGATTCAAGGATAGTCCCCTTGATGCTCAATTTGTCTTTTTCTAATTCAACCTTCCTGGCCTTATTTCTTAGTCGATTGAAGAAGATAATAATGATTATTAACAAAAACAGCATTCCGCTTAATATCATCCAATATTTAAGTTCTGACTTCCTATTTTGAAGTTCATAGTTCTGCTGAGCTCTGGCAAATTCATAATGCTTTTCAAGTTCACTGATTTTTGTAACTTTCTCAATATTAAACAAGCTGTCATGTATATTTTGATATAAAAGCAGATAGTGGTACGCTTGTTTAAAATCGCCCTTTTTACTGTATAATATATGTAAATTTAAGGTTGGTGAACCCGATTCTTCAGGTGCATAAATGTTGTTTAAAACTTTGAGCGATTTGAGAAGATATTTCTCATAGTCCATATCATTATTCATCCTGCTAAAATAGCATGCCTTGTTATAATAAACCTGTGACAAGCCTTTGATCAGGCGGCTGTTAGAGGTATCCTTTCCCCGGGCTTTCAAATATTCATGTTCAGCTTTATCCAGATATTGAATACTCTTCTCAGGCTTTCCGATAACCAAATAAGCCGCACCCATATTTGAATAGAGAATATCCAGCCCCTCCTGAACCCCGAGTTCATTATAATATTGAAGGACTTGGTGATACAATTCAAGCGCTCGATTATACATCTTATTACTGAAATAAATGCCACCCAAATTTCGCATACCTGATGCTATACGCGACTTGTTGTCTAATTCTTTATATATTTTGAGGCTGGACTGAAGATATTCCAAAGCTTTGTCTTTTCTGTCAAGGTCAAAATAAACTTTTGCAATGTGGTTCAAACAATCACCATATACAAGTTTTAAAGATGAATCATGAGGCGCTTTTCGGAGTAGATTCTCATAAAGTGTAGTTGCCTTCATGAACATATTCAGCGCCTTTAGATAATCAGATTTATTTTGATAAAGGATTCCTTTGGTTTCAAATACCTTGGGCCTGAGTAAACTCAAATCTTCATCTTCTACAATTTCATCAGCTTCACAAACGTACTCAAATGCCCGTTCTATATCAACCTCCTTTAACGAATCAGAAAGATTAAGTAATTGGTTAACCTTAACCTGATGGTCACTTGGCAATTCCAATGCTGCTCCCCAAAAACCGGAAGGATAATCCACTACAAAAACCTTAATAACCAAAACTGTTATTACAATAAGTAAAGCAATCAATAAAACAGCTTTTACCTTCATGTTATTCCAAAACCTAACATTGCTCATTTCAGCAAATCAATTATTTATATAAAATATCCCGGGGCTGCAAAGGTACGCAAACAATAACTTGATACGATCAGTTCATCTGGCGGGTCCCTGACAATATATTCAAAATGCCCGTAAATAAATATACTGACAAATAGAAGATTATACAGCCGCATAGATTTAAGTCGGTTTAATCCTATTTTTCTTTAACCTTTGACCTTATAAATAGCGCAACATTTTTTTGTACTTTTGTTCTCTTTTAGGAGATGATTAATAAACTCAATAATAACTACCCTCATTTCAATAAACAGAAAAAATAGCAAAGAAAATGGGAAAAGACCAAACCAGAAAAACAGTTTATACCTTTGGAAATAAGAAGGCCCAAGGTGATGCAGGCATGAAAAACCTGCTTGGAGGCAAAGGTGCCAACCTTGCTGAAATGAACCTT
>Ga0172378_10006260_pt1 | contig 11128 bp, 12 predicted proteins | sample GrowelOW332metaG_FD_119755 | JGI IMG/M metagenome (GOLD analysis project Ga0172378, IMG submission 119755) | Groundwater microbial communities from an aquifer near a municipal landfill in Southern Ontario, Canada - Pumphouse #3_1 metaG | ecosystem: Environmental > Aquatic > Deep subsurface >... | reverse complement strand
GCGTGCGGCAACGGCCGCGGCACTGCCGCCGCTGGAACCGCCCGAATTAAGGCTTAAATTCCAGGGGTTGAGGGTGCTCCCGAACACGCCGTTCTTGGCCAGCGCCGATGCGCCGAGCTCGGAGGTATTGGTCTTGCCGAAGGTAATCAAACCGGCGGCATTGAGCCGAGCGGCCATCTCGCTATCGGCGGCGGGACGGTAATCCTTCATCGCCACGCTGCCGTTCGACATCGGGACACCTGCGAAACGCAGCATCAGGTCCTTGACCAGAAACGGCACGCCGGTAAACGGTCCAAGGTTGCCTAGGTTTTTCACCAGCGATTCCGCCAATTCTTCCATCGGCGTAACGACGGCATTCAGTAACGGATTGAACTCAGCCAATCGCGCCTGAGCGGCCTTCAGCAATTCCCCTGCCGAAACTTCGCCGGATTGCACCAGCTGCGCCAGGCCCAAGGCATCGTATTGCGGATATTCGCTGAATGGGTTCATTGCTCAGACAGCCGTTTGTTAGCGCGGAGCATGCCAGTAAACAACATCAACGCGCCAGCGACCACAACCACATCGGCCACGTTGAACACACCGGTGCGGATTGGCCCGATGCCCATGTTGATAAAATCCACCACATAGCCGCCGTACATCAATCTATCGATCAGATTGCCCAAGCCTCCCGCCAACAACAGCGCATATGCCAGGATCGAGGACGGCGAGGCCGATTTTGAAAAAAGCGTCTGGAATAGCAAAATCATTAACATCCCGGCGATACCAAACGAAAATAGGCCATCGCGTAAGGTTTCCGGCAATGAGGAACCCAGTCCCAAAAATGCGCCATGGTTATGGGCCACCTGTAAGCGTACAACGTCACCCCAAAACGACCAGACTTCGGTTTCGGACAATAACGACTGGGCCACTGATTTACTGGCCTGATCGCAGCCGACGCAAGAAATCAGCACGATAACGGTCAAGACCATGCGTTTGGATAGGTTCATTCAATATCCCATGATTAGCAGTTGAATATGATTTAAAGCTAGCATTATTCACTAGGTGCAGCTTCCGCTGACTGAGGCAGATGGTCGGCGATTGCAAACCACGGCGCTTTTGAGCCAACCATGACGTGGCGCATCGGTTTACAGCCTGGGTCACCATTTACCGTACCCAATGCTAACCCAAAAGCATCTGGAAACGCCTGATCTGCAATGTACTGCAAGGTAGAGCCGCACACCTTGCAAAATGTTCGCCTGACATCAGGGGATGAGCGATACTCTCCCAGTAGGTCACTCCCGTGAATCCATCGAAAATCTCGATATTCTACGTATGCCCAAGTGGCAAATGCCGCGCCTGTCGCTTTACGGCACATAGTGCAGTGGCAATTGCGGGCAAACCATAGCGGGTTCGCTATTTCGTATTGGATGGCACCGCATAGGCAACTGCCTGTTAATTTACTCATGATGGTTTACCTAGACACTGCCTTAGTCGCTATTATGATAGTCATTCGATTGACGACGTGGATATGTTCGTCGGATAGTTCGTTGAAGCGCTTGCCCATGGCTGTCACTGTGGCTTGAATGGCTAACGGTTGAATTGGGTCATATTAGCAAATTGCTCGAGCAGTTGCGGCAGCTGCGACATATCATCGAATACAACACTTCCCGCGGTCTGATACGAAGTGGTCACGCCGGTTTGTACATAGTAAAGCGGCGTCATACCTGCTGCTATGGCGGCCTCAATCCCCACTTCACTATCTTCAATCACCGCGCACCGACCAGGTACAAAGCCCATCTCACGGGCGGCATATTGGAATAAGCCCGGATCGGGTTTCCATGAACCGATCTCATACGAACTGAATAGATTGTCACCAAAATAAGCAGCAAGGCCGCTGACTTCCAAGGCCTGACGGATTTTCGGAAGCGGTCCGCTGGAAGCAATGCATTTCGGCGAGGTCAGGGTTGCGAGCATTTCCAAAACGCCAGGCATGGGGTTCAAATCATGCGCGAAGAGTTCCGCAACACGCTGACGATAGTGCTGTTCAAACGAATCATGCAGATTTAGGCCAAGTCGATTTTCTAGGTCAATCAGAATCGAGCTTAGTTTTTGGCCGCGATAGCGCTTGGTCAAGGTCTCCAGTGGATCATTCAATTGCGGAAGCAGATCGAGAAAGGCCTGATTGCACAGTCCCTCGCTGTCAACCAGCGTGCCGTCCAAATCGAAAATGACACAAATATTGTTCATAGCAAGAAGCCTGTTATGCGTCTCAAGCGCACCAAGACTATCGATATGGTCGATGTTGGCGGCATGGGCGGATTTTTGGAAACCGGAAATGGCATAGACCGAGAGACAGCATTTTTAGAGTACCCCACCCAGCGATTCCTTGAGCGGGATATCGGCATTGAGTCCGTACCAGTTATTGAACCGCTGCCGATAGGATTCAAAGGGTTCGTGCAATGCGGCGCGCGGGTCGTTACTCAGGGCGTAGGCCATGCCTTCGATCAACCATTGCTCACCGCTTAGCAGCGCCAGGCTGCCGAATTGACGGCCTGCCATGGTGGATGAGTTCATGCACCACGTAGTGTTGCTGCCAACCTCGCGGCGCGATGACGATAGCGAAACTGCCCAAGGTGAAACCCGCCTTGTTAGATAGCCCGAATGCAGATCGGCAATGCTCCGTGCTACAGAAGATGATTTTCGGTTCGCCGATAGACAAGCCCCATTGCGTGGCAAGATAACTTTTCGAGTCGTTGAATAATGATTCTGCTGCTGCAAGCTGAGAAAAATCGTCTACGCATACCTTGTGTGCTTTACAACGGACGCCAAATGCTTCTGGAATTAGCACCCGAACCATCTACTGTATTTCATAACCTTCCTCCATGGTATCTAACGCATACGTTTCGGTAAAGCGCAGATTTCATCTGATATATGTTTACCGATTGCCATATAAAGCCCTTATGCTATTTGATATTGTGTCAAGCCTCTCCGAAGCTGCGCCTGATCAAAATCGTGCTCTCGACCGGTCATATCGAAGTGCTGGCCAGTTCGCTGATCGACAGCCAAGCTTTCCCGACCCAGGACTTCGGCGAGCTATACCATGCCCGCTAGAATATTGAAGAAGCCTTCAAAGTTCTCAAGCATCGGCTCTACCTCGAACAATTCACCGGCGAATTGCCCGAATCAATACGTCAGGAAATCTTCACCGCTAATCTCGCCGAAGCCTTGGCCCGAGAGGCTTACGATTCGCTGCCGGACGAAAAAGCCGCACGCTATTTCCCCAATGTCACCTACATCCTCAACCCCCTTAAAAACCGGCTATTTGGCTGGCTTATCCAGCGCGTGCCGCACGATCAAGTGTTGGAACTGATTGCCCTATCTACCAGAAAGCTTGAACGCTAACGGCCTGACCGAAAAACACCGCGGCCCAAAACCGTGTCAGCCCATAGCCCAGGCAGCAGTATCGGTGAGGCTTAACTTAACGGCATTGCCCTAATTACCGCCGCGCTCCCTTGGTTCATCAGCACGATCAAACTCAAACCTGCCGCCATCAACGCGCCGTCACCATCGGCATCGCAGGCCAGATCAAGACCGTCGCGATGCACTTTGGCTATGCGTTGGCCTAGGCCATTGATCTTGTAATACTAAGAAAACCCAGCCAACAAATCTGTACAGTTATTTTGCTAGATTCTGTATATCGTTTGTATAGCTACTCATTAAATATACTTAGAACCATACTGATGCGTTACAAACTTATATAGAAGATCGGTATTTTTAACTAACTTATTTGTAAATAGGATGTTTGAATATGAATTGTGATGTAGCGGAACTTGTAAAATCTAAAAATACAGAAGCCAATAATATCGGTCTGGATGAATTTGTAAACCATCTTAAGAGACCAGAAGTGGTCGATATTGCACATATCCGCAATGTCGTGCTGCGCTCACTACAAAGCTATACACAGGAGGCAGGATTTTACCAACTCATGCCGATACTGATGTCCCCAATCACTGATCCGCTCAACCACGCTGTATATCCGGCAGAAATAGAATACGAAGGCCGGCCTCTGAGATTGACAGCAAGCATGATTTTTCACAAGCAATTAGCATTACGTGCAGAAGGATTAGACAAGATCTTTATTGTTGCCCCGAATATCCGGCTGGAGAAAAGCACCATCAAGAGCTCTGTAAACCACTTGTTGGAGTTTTCCCAATTCGACTTTGAGATAAAAGGTGCCACTATGCATGACGTGATGAGATTTATTAACGGGCTGATGACACATGTCTTTAGTCAAGTAAAAACTTATGCAGGTGAGCAGCTGAAACGTTTGGGTCGAGAGCTGCCAAATTATGATCAGGAATTTCCAAGCTACAGCTCGGATGAATTGCTTGAGAAATATGGTGAAAATTTCGAGCAAATTCTGTCCGCAACAGCGACCACCCCTTGCTTTGTGACAAATTTCAAAAGGGAGTTCTATGACCGAGAAACCCCATTCAAACGCAAACATTATAATAACTTCGATCTAATATATCCAGAAGGCTATGGCGAAGCGCTGTCCGGTGCAGAGCGTGAATTCGAATACGAGCAGATCATTTATAGGATGAATGAACTACAAATGGACCTCACTCCTTATAAAAACTATTTGGAAGCCGCTAAACGAGGGGACATTCCAAGTACCGCAGGTGCAGGGATTGGCATAGAGCGACTGTTGCGTTTTATTTGCGGAAAGCACGAAATAAAGGATATCGGGCTGTTCGATCGTAGCATTGCTACAAACTTCCTATTCTAACTGAGCATAAGAAACAGTCATCCACTTGTTTATCTCTGGCCGGTCGCGTTTCATCGGCTAATTGCAACCATTTATTTAGGAAAATAAGACTATGCAACCGGTACAACATTTCAAATGCTTATTAACGACAATAGAATCCGATTCCCACACATGGAATCTTGTCTACTTGCAACGGTTTATTCGGGAACATGGGGGACTGGCCAAGATACTTGGATGTTGCGTATCTCCTGGAGAAACAGTGGATGCCATCAAGAGTTTCAGGCCAGATCTGGTTGTAGTATCGAGCGTCAATGGCCATGGTTTTCATCAGGGCCGCGAGCTTATCGCAAAGGCGGTTCAAGCGTTCGGAACATATCGTCCTGTATTCGTGGTCGGTGGCAAGCTGACAACGGCAGAGGAGGATAATAAGTGGATCAGTGCAGATCTACAAGAAGCAGGTTATGACAAGGTTTTTGTCGGAAAGTCGGCGATTGACGATTTTACCTTATTCCTGCAAGAGTTCAGGCAACAGGCCATGGCATCGTGTTAAGCCATTTTTCGCAAAGATTGTAGAACCAGATCACTTGAGACAACCGATTCCCCTGAAGGGCTAGCATAAATGCTGCAATTAAATTCGAAATCATCAATACAAGGACAACACCAAACAATCTTTCATGAATTAATGGCCTATTTACCACCACAAGATCAGGAAAGCGTGAGGTTGCTGGCTACCAGATTGGTAAATATGTTCGAGCATGACCGTAATATTGAGCGCCGCCGGGTAATGGTCGCCTATGGCGGCGGCAAGGATAGTACATATACTGTGGGATTTATGCGCGCAGTTCAATTGTATGTTGAGAACATGCTGGAGCGAACCTTTACTCTGCGCATCGCTACCATGCGACAGCCTGGTATGCCTTACTCGGTAATGGAAAATATTGAACGTGTTTACCTGCGCCTCGGGCTTATTGATGATAGCACTGCGGAATTAATTGTCATCGATCATGACCAGGTATCGCAGTTTACACGGGATTTACCGATGCCATCGCATCTGATCGCAGTTAACAGGCTTAACATGCTGATGAATGGTCATCGTAGCGCAGGTGATGGCCGCCCCACCTTCTGCAATAGTTGCAACCTGAGTGTAGCAAGCTTTTACGGTATCTCCGCTTGGTGGCGCTGTGGCGTGGATGTGGTCGTGACGGGTGATTCCCTCAAAGAGCAAAAGCATTACTTCACATGGATAATGCGGCTTGCACAAAATGCCGGTATGAACATAGAAGAGTTTCGCGCGTTGGGATTCCATGGGCTGCTCAAAGTGCTGAATGGCGTATCACAAGTGTATTACCGGGAGTTATTTGGTGCTGAATTAGATGCGGAGGTATCGGTGCGGCGCGTCCACAGCGGACACCCGGATATGATACCTACGTTCATTTCGATTTATGAGCATGTCAGTTACCGGGTTGACGATCACTGGAACCTCGTTACTGATTTTTTAGGTTTTCAGTTTGATGAGCTTGCCTTCAGTTTCACTGAATCCGATTGTGCAAACCCTGCCCTAATGGCCCATCTACGCGGTCTAAAAGCTCAGTATGTGCAGAGACGTAGTTATCGTATAGGAATCGAGGAATACCTTGAATTAGCAAAGGGCCTAATGGTTAAGAAGGAAATGCCTGAAAATCTCATTCAGATGGCCATCTCCCGTTACGACAATGAAATGAAGATATGCGCTATGCGCCACAAAATTAGCGTTTTTGCAGAACAAGCCTATGGTGTGAGTGAACAGCAGCTCGTGTGCATGGTGTTTTCACCATTTGTGAGTCGAGGTCAATCTTTATCACGCTTTCTTCAGGTTTATCACCCGAACTATGTTGAACAAGAGAACCACATACATAGTCTGCTGGCCGATGACAGGCAGTCATCGGATAACCTCTTACAACTGCAAATGTGGCTTGAAAATATCAGTGGTCTGAAATTACGAGAGATGCGCGCCCTCTATCGCAACAGCCTGGTAAATTTTGAAAGTAATGATTCGCTAATCGCCACAATTCGCCTTGGCGATCCGCACAAAAAGCGCATCCAAACTGTCGATTCTGTATCCGGCGAAGAAATCATGGAATTAATTTCTGGTCGATAAAATGAACATGAATAGTCATTTTAGTTCTTTTATCCGCCGTAGCAGGGATGCTAGGCTGCTAGTAGTTCAACCGCGGATGGGATTCGGTACAGTCATAGATATGCGCGCTGGTCTATCTGCTGTAGAAAATTTGGATTTCCCGGTTATAGGTACGCTTACACTCGACAGCTACACCAGGGTTGGCGACTACCGGACACCACTGGTATGCCTTGATAAGGGAGAAAGGCTCAATGGTTATCCCATCGTTACGCATTCAGTGACTGCCACACGCAATATGTTGGAAGGCCTTTATGGATCCAATTTTCCAGTGCAAGTCAGACACGGCACAGCACTTCCTCAAAATATTTTTAGGCGACTCGTTCAAATCGGGCTCGATGCAAGCGAAGGCGGCCCTGTATCGTACTGCCTTCCTTACAGCAAAATCCCCTTATCTAAAGCCATCGAGGCCTGGGCCGAAAGTTGCCATATTTTGAGTGATAGTAGCGAGTATGCTCATATTGAGAGTTTTGGCGGTTGCCTGCTGGGACAATTATGCCCGCCTTCGATTTTAATAGCCGTAGCTGTACTCGAATGTATGTTCTTCGGTCAACATGGTGTCCATAGCGTATCAATTAGTTATACACAGGGCACCTCGCTAATTCAGGATCGCGGAGCAATCGCCGCATTACGAGAACTGGCTGGGCAATATCTTAGTAACTTGGATTGGCATGTGGTGTTATATACCTATATGGGAGTTTTTCCCTCTTCATTTGAAGGAGCTACCGCATTAATCAGGGATAGTGCGCAGCTTGGAAAGGAAACTGGGTGTGAGCGTATTATTGTGAAAACTCCGCAGGAAGCGCGGCAAATTCCCAGTGTGGATGACAATTTATATTCACTTCGGCTGGCATCGAAGACAGCTAGCGATATTCACTCAATGAAGATACTTTCACCACAAGAAACAGCTTATCGAGATGAGATATATCTAGAAGCCAAAACATTGATTGATGAAGTTCTGAGTCTTGATGCCGATGTTGGTCAATGTCTATTACAGGCATTCAATAAAGGGCTACTTGATATTCCATACTGTTTACACGCGGATAACGCTGGCCGCACGTCCGCTTATATCGATACGGAGGGCGCGATACGCTGGGCTAGAAGCGGATCAGTCCCTTTGCCATCCAACCTGCGGTATTTAAGTCGCAGGCAGAATGATGTTTCGTCTTCAGAATTACTTCATTTGTTGAATTATGTTGCCAATAAATATGATTGTGTGACTTGTTGAATGTTGTGGCGTCTACCTCAATTGGCAGCAGCCGGACAGCAAAGTCGACATGTTTATCCTGCAATGCAACAAGTTGTTCTATCAGTTCAGCTTACTTTCGCGTTACTCAGCCGGCAAACAGTTTTTATTTGATCGTAGCATGCCAGAAATAACTGTATGGTGGCACCATGATCGTGTTAGGTGGAGCTTAATGCCTTTTAGTCATTGTCATCCATAATCGAGAATAAAATCTAATGATTTCACTACGCGACCTTTTTCTTGCCCTAACAGTTGTAATTGTTTGGGGTGTTAATTTCACCGTAATTAAGTTAGGGCTGAATGGGATGCCTCCCATGCTTTTGGGTTGCTTTCGCTTTTTGCTGGTTGCGTTTCCGGCTGTTCTTTTCATATCGCCACCAACAGTTTCATTCCGATGGATAGTATCCTATGGACTGACTGCAGGAGTTGGTCAATTCGGGTTCCTCTTTTACGCAATTGAACTAGGGATGCCAGCAGGTCTCGCCTCGGTTGTGCTCCAGTCGCAGGCATTGTTTACATTGGGATTTGCAAGCCTATTTCTGCGTGAACGTTGGTATATAAGTCAATTACTTGGACTGATTATAGCGGGCAGTGGACTTATAGTAATTGGCAATTCACGTGTTGATCCAGCACTGTATAAGGCTTTCAGTGAAAGTCATCTTATTGGATTCATACTGACGTTATGCGCGGCAGCTTTTTGGGGATTATCAAATATTTTAGTGAGGAGTGCTTGGAAGGAGGCAAATGCTCGTGGCAAGCAATTCAGTATGTTTAGATTTATAATATGGTCAAGTCTTGTGCCGCCCGTTCCCTTTCTCCTTTTTTCATTAGGTTTGGAAGGCCGTGAAACGGTTATAGTATCTCTGCAAAACTTCGGCATTTTTTCTTTTGGTGCAATTGCTTATCTTGCTTTTGGCGCGACTTTATTCGGCTTTGGCGTATGGAGCGGTTTACTTTCTCGTTATCCAGCGGGACATATTGCGCCATTTTCATTGCTTGTGCCGATCTTCGGACTACTGACGGCTTCCCTCGTGCTGGGCGAACAACTGAATGCACAACAATGGCAAGGATGTGCATTGGTCATGGTAGGATTACTGATCATAATCTTTGGTAATCAGATATTTGCATTCCGCCGCAAACTGGCAAAAATCCGAAATTCATAAATCTTAAGCGGCGACCTCTGCTCTAGCGCCTCGGTTGAGCATTAGACTGGGGAATGTTCAATGCCCGAACGGGAAGGCTTTTTCATAAGCTCGCGGATGTCTTCGGCAAGATAACTAATACTATTCTCAATATCCATCGTCCAATCGGTAGCATAGCTGATTCTAATGAAATTGGCGTAACGAATGGAAGATGAAAACAAATGCCCTGGCGCCACAACGATTCCTTTTTTCATGAGGCGATCTAACAATACTAAAGAATCAACACCATCTGGTAATTTTATCCAAAATACAGCTCCTCCCTGAGGTAATTGATAGCTGCATCCAGACGGCAAATACTTCTGCAAGATCTCATGCATTTGAAGCATTTTAGCCTTCAACAATTTTCGCAAGTTATGAATGTTACGCATCACCTGACCGCTCTGTATCAAATTTCCGATCGCCTTTTGGCGGGTGGGGCTTGATATTTTATTGGTATGAGAAAGCAATATCCTGCGGAGCAAGTCACGGCCGCCTTTACAAAGAACCATGCCGAAAGAAGCTGGGGGGCCGATTATCTTGTCGAAGCTACTACATATGACCAACTTTTCGGGATCAATAATGTCGTGGTAATACAGCGGTTGCGCCATCCCAAAATACAGATCACCGTAAATGTCATTTTCGATAACCGGAATTCCGGCCTGAGTTAACATACTCGCGGCTGCGAACTTTTGTTCAGTTGGTATAGCTGTTCCAGTTGGAGAGTTTATATGCGAAGAAAGGATAGCAAAAGCAATATCTTGACTGCTCAGCAAGGCGTTCAAATACGGTAGATTCAAGCCGGAACCAGGCATTACTGGAAGCTCGAGAATATTCATATTCAACGTTTCCAAGTTTTTGATGATGGCCCAAGAACATGGTGATTCAACAATTACGGTTCCACGACCTTGGCTGTAAACCCTTGCCGCCGCTAGAAGTGCAGAATGGTAGCTATCAGTGATAAACACATCGTCAGGATACCAGGGCTTATCCAAATCGCTGGTATATCTTTGGGCCACAGCCGCACGTAGATCACTATCGCCATACAAAATGCCCTGCTTAAGTGGAGAACTGAGAGTGCTACTAGCCAATTGCAATTCTTCGCGACGCAACTCGCGGTCAAATGACAATAAACAGGCCGGTGAATCTATCGTGAAAGGAATTACTCCCGGCTTACGCGAGTTTATATATACCGTCTCTAATAAACTATAACCGGACTCATAGCTTAATTTCTCAGCAGACTTTGCTATATAAAAACCAGATCTTGGCATTGAGCGCACGATACCCTGTTTTTCCAATTGGCAGTATGCGCGATGGATGGTCGGTATTGATAGATCAAACTTTTCCGCCATTTTTCTCAAAGAAGGCAGCTTCATGTTTTCACGCAGTTGGCGTCTATGAATGAGAGTGCAAATATAGTCGCATACTTTTTGATATTCGAATGCCATCAGATTACCTATCTATCCGGTATAGGGATAAGTTGTGTTGCATTAACGTCCTTTCACCGCGGTTCGGCTAGGCCAAACACGCACCGTACACAAATTGATATAGGCTATTCACTGTTTCAAAATTGATCGATTCTTCTGTATTTCGCGGTGTAACAGCATAAGGTGCTTTATTTACTTCAGGTTAAAAACCATAAGCGATTGACACTTAAAGAATACCTGATTACCCACGACCCTCAGCAACTTACGAGCATCCTGCTAGTCCAATGAAAGCTATGAACTGACAGGAGATCGTGGCATGAAAAAGAATCCGATCCAATTTCAAAAAGGCTTTAGCCT
>Ga0172378_10006257_pt1 | contig 11129 bp, 10 predicted proteins | sample GrowelOW332metaG_FD_119755 | JGI IMG/M metagenome (GOLD analysis project Ga0172378, IMG submission 119755) | Groundwater microbial communities from an aquifer near a municipal landfill in Southern Ontario, Canada - Pumphouse #3_1 metaG | ecosystem: Environmental > Aquatic > Deep subsurface >... | reverse complement strand
ATTACTGGCATTACTATGTCTGAAAGGACTGCTGAAATTGTTGACCCGTGAAGTGATAATAACGACAGCGCTTCTTTTCCATCGGCCGCTTCATAAACTTCATATTGATCACTGAGCATTTTTTTCAAAATTTTTCGGTTAATCAATTGATCTTCAACAATTAAAATTTCCTTTTTCATATAAGAGACTCCTTTGACTTATCGTCTAACTACTTATTAACAACACTCCAATCAAGCTTAAATCGACCATCCGTAACAGGAGATATTTCTTGATCTCTGGTTAGTTTTGCTTCAAGAAGGCTAACAAATGTATCATCATAAATCTCAACATATTCATTAATGAATTCTTGTCTAATTGTATTATTCCAAGCAGCAACTGTATAGACTTTATCTAACTCTAAAGGAGTACCGTTGGCTAAAGTAACCTTTAAATATCGAGATCCTTTTTTTGCCCATGGTGCAAAAGTTATCTTCAGTCCTGAAGAAACAAAGAAAGGTTCAAACATTGGAATATCACCAGTCTCATCAGGATTTTCAATAGCGTTAAGAACTTGTTGACCGGTCATATTTAAGGTGACTACTTTTTTATCATCACCACTTCCTTGACCACGAGAAATTGCATCCATTGAAGTTAAAAAATCATAAGGATAAATTCCACCAGATTTCTCTACTAAATCACCCTGATAAATTGCTATATTGTTACCTCGACTAAGTGTATTAGAAAGATATAATGAAAAATCAGCATTTGTTTTTTCTTTAATCATATCAGCTAAAAATTCAGTAGTTTCTAAAACCGTAAACGCTTTTAAAGAAGTTCCATATACTTTAGTTACGTAAGAAATAGAGTTATTGATAGCAATTTTATTAATTGAATCTAGATATGCAACTGCTTCTTCAAAAGTAATTGCACGATCTTCATCAATAATATTAGTATTTTTACGTTCAGTATTAAAGTAACTATTAAAAACATCAAAGAAAGCAGAACGACATAAAGTAATATCAGAATTATAGAATGATCGAGGTTGAACCATACGTCCAGCCTTCATTGCTTTTTCAACATTTTTAAGCATTACTGAATCACCACTTTCAATTTCAGCATCTTTTAGTTGAGTAATTGCAGCATTTCCTTCTGGAATAAGTGCCTTTTGTCCTTCTTTAGTCGCAATATAATCTAAAAATTGTGTAACTAATTTTAATTTCTTTTCGTTACCTTTTTTTGCAACATTAGCATTAACCGCCAAATAAGAAATCGGACTAGATAAAACATAATCATCATTTGCTCCATCGCCGCTAAAATATGGAAACATTGCAAACTCATCGGTACTTTCATATTGTAAAGCATACAAAGAAGCATTTTGGGTTTCAATTGTCATCGCTGTTTCACGAGTTTTATAAAGCATACTAGAACGAGTGGCTGGTTTAATAGTAACATCAGATAATTCAATGACTTTTTCATCTAGGTAATATTTAAATGGTTTAAGTAATGAAGATAAAATATATTCTGCACTACCAATACCTTGTTTAGAATATTTTTCCACCCAGGAAAAGAAATCAAGTGTATCAAACATGGAACTCATCGAACTAAATTGAGCGAAATTTAAAACTTCGCCATTATAATAAAAACTAGGTTGAAAGGCTCGTTTAACTAAACCAGAAGCATCAATTGTGTGGCAAAGATTAACAAACTCTGTACGAGATTTAGGTACTTGCCAACCATTTTCATCAAACATGGTTTTGTTATATACGATTCCACGAATATTACTCGCCATTGGTAAAAGATATTGTTTACTATTATTAAAACTTGAACAACCTTTTAAAGCAGTTGCGTAATATTTACCAGTACTTTCAAAGGAAGATAAATCTAAAAGATTCTCTTCAACATTAGGTGAGATTGTTGGAGATAATGGTAAATAGATATCTGAAGTATTACCGAGAACACTTGAAGTAATATCCATACCAAATCGTAAAACAATATTAATGTCAGTAAATTTTGCATCAAGATCTTTTTTAAGTTTCTCGGCATCGATTCCATCACTAACACTAATAACTAGTGTTTCTTTTGAGGTATCGTATGGGATAGTTGTTAGAACCTCATTTGTTGGGAGGCTTGAATTGCTATTTCCACTACAAGCAACTAAAACACCAACACAAAATAAGCTCGATACCAACGTTTTAATTAATGTTTTTTTCTTCATAATTTTTCCTCCTTTAATTTAAAAACGTCTATAATAACTTTTTTAATTACTGGAATTTCGATTGGTTTTCTAATATGTCCATTCATTCCAGCGTCTAACGAATTACGAATATCATCTTCAAATGAGTTAGCACTCATCGCATAAATTGGAATTGTTTTAGCATCAGGATGTTTACTTAAACGAATTTCTTTCGTTGATTCAAGTCCATCCATAATTGGCATTTGAATATCCATAAAAATGATTGAATAACAACCTTTACTAGAAGCTAAGAAAAGATCAAGAGCGGCTTTTCCATTTTCCGCTACACTGACTTCAAAACCAAAATGTTCAAGAATTTTTGTAGCAATCTGTGCATTAATTGGATGATCTTCAGCCAATAAAACTTTTTTACCAACTAATTGAAGAAGATTTTCATTAGTTGAAACTTCATGGATAATGGATGTTTTTTTATGTTTTTTAATTCGTTCCATTGGTATTAAAACTGTAAATGTAGATCCTTTTCCTACATGACTTTCTACAGAAACAGTTCCACCCATTAATTCAACTAAACTCTTTACGATTGAAAGACCAAGACCACTTCCACCATGCAATTGAGCAGTATTAAGTGATTCTTGCTCAAAAGTAGTAAAAATACGTTTCAAGAATTCATTACTCATTCCTGATCCGTTATCATTAACGCTATATACTACATTATCTGTTGTATCGTTTTTATGCATAACTTTAAACTTTAGATTGATCGTGCCATTTACTGGAGTAAATTTGACAGCGTTAGAAACTAAATTCATTAAAATTTGTTTAACACGTAAACTATCCATTAAATAACTATTTGGAATATTATAGTCACCACTAAGATTAACATGTATTTTTTTAGCCGTTGTTTGGATTTCAAAACAACTCACTACTTGAGGTAGAATATCTTCCACATTAGCAGCTTCAAAATTAAGTTTCATCTTATGATTATTAATTTTCGACATATCTAAAACATCATTTAGAAGTGCTAATAAATAATCCGCTGAAGTTTTAATTTTGGTTAAATTATCTTCTAAAGCTGGACGATTATCTAAATTTTCAATTCCTAAATAAGTCATTCCGATAATTCCATTTAAAGGAGTACGAATATCATGAGATATTTTTGATAAGAATTCTGATTTATTTTGCGCAGCTTGAGTTACCAATTGCATTTGAAATTGTTCTTGTTGTAAACGTTTATCGTTATGGCTTTTTAAAATGATAACGATAACAAAAACTAAACATGTCATAGAAATAAATAACAATATCGAAACAAGAATCATTGTTTGATTAAGGGCTTTAATAGTTGAATTTGCAGTAATTTGTAAAGGCAACAACAAAGCAACCGAATAAACATCACTTGCATAAGCTGTTTGTAATAACCATTTTTCTCCATTAATAAGGAAGAAAGAAGATTGAGGAGTATGATTTTTAATATTTTCTAAAAATATATTTGCTTCTTTTTGAGTAAGACCACTATAAGTAAGTGAATTAATCAAATTACTACCATAACCAACAGTGTTGTCTGGTTTGATAAGAATATTTGCTAAATTATCTACTAAAAAGGAATAAGTTTGTCGTTCAAACATTGAAACCGTCATCTGTTGAGAGAATTCAGCGTTTTTATTAGCATTAATGACCGCCACCATTTCGATTCCATCAATAACAACATGGTTAATAGCGTTACCGAATAACCAAAAATCACCTAAAGTTCCTAAAGGTGAGAAAGCTGAAGCAACACTATTAGCTTCGCTGATATTTGCTAAAAAGGTCAAATCAGTTATACGAATAGTTGTTCCATCTAATAAATAAACACTACCTTTATCAGAAAGAAATAAGACTTTATTATTGCCTGTTGAAGATTTAACACTTTTAAAAATTTCAGTTGCTTCATAAAAAGTATCAACATTTGTTTGGTTAATTAAATTGGCATAATTATTAGTTTCAACGAATTTTTCATTTATGGTTGCGTTAACTTTTGCCACAACTTGTGAAGTTAACTCAGAGATATATTCTTCTCTTTCTAAAGTAATCATATCTTCCATATAACGATATGAAAAGATAAAAGTTGTAATGGAAGCTGCAACCATTCCTAAACCAATAGCAACAAAAATTGCTATTTTTGTATAGTAATGTTTTCTTTTCAGCTTTACATAATTTTCCATATTTACCTATATTTGAATTAAAAGAATAAAAAAATTTGAAATAATAATTTTAGCTATATTTAAAAGATTACGCAGAAGCGTTTATTTAAAATTATTATCACCTTCGAATTGAATATGTATTTGATGCATACTCTTCTTGTATTCGCCTTTCTTTTTAAAGCTTCCTGTCAATAATCAAAAAAACGTTAAATCATAATGGAAATGATCATTATTATTCTTTATTTTAACATATATTGGGAAAACTAAAAACTTTTTCCAATTTCAGCATAAAATAATAATATCTTTTGATATTATACCTTTACGTTATTTCGAATTTTTAAAAAAATAAATGTAAATAATAATTTACTTCTTTTCGGCAAATTCTTCTTTATTTTCTCTTTTGATAATTTTAAATTGATATTTTTTTGATATATATCTTGGGAGATTGATTAATAGATTTGTAACTACTAAAAAGAACAATAAAATTAAAAAGAAAAGTAGATATGAGTTAATTTTTCCAGCAAACATAAAAACTGGAGTACCTCTTCCACCATTAAAATAACAATAATCATAACCACACACTTTATCAATTATAAAGGCTGGTATAAAAATGAATGAAGCCGGAATCAAAAAAGAAAAACAATCAAACAATTTAAGTTTTGGCTTTTCACCAAAGTAGATTATTGAAGGCATAAGCACCATCAAATAATGGAAAAAGAACGAACGAATAACTACAAAATGGAACATTCGATACTTATTTAAGTGAACTAAAAATACTAAACCAAAAACAGCACATATTATATTCATAGTTAATATATAGTTTCTAAATAACAAATTTATTTTTGATCCAGGTTTAGAAAAAGCAAAAACTGGAGCAGCTAAAATAAATATTGAACAATAATATAAAGGTAAAGAAGTTGGAACATGAATAGTTCCTGTTACAAAATACTCCCAAAGCAAATAAATTGGATCTAATACTAACGTAATAATGGCAATTATTTGATAAATAATTCTTCTTTTTTTCGATGAAATATTTCTTAATAAGTACCCAATTACTATAACGATGCTAAAACAAATAACCATTGACAAGATATGTCCAAGGCCAAGCATACGCGAGGTATTGTGTGGATGGGGATTAAAAAATTCATTCATAAATATATTTCTATTGCAATAATACTAATATATATTAAAAAAATATAAATGGAAGATAAAAAATAAAAATGTCATTCAAAAAAAATTGTAAATCTATATTAATTGATATAAAGCCAATTTTTAGATAAAAATAGTCTAAAAATTTTAAGTATAATCAACCTAGACTATAAAGAAGTAAGAAGGGTTTCAATATCAAGAATCCAATCCTTAATAGTTTGGCCATATGAAGCAAGCTTATCTTTGTCTTTTTCAAACCCTTGTAAAAGTTTATATTGACGTTTCCAATAATTTTCCAATTTTTCAAATAGATCTTTTGAAATATCTAAGATTAACTCAGTTTCTTATAGGTTTAAAGACTTTAGTAGATTTAGAAAAGAACACTTTTTATTGAAAAAAATCCTGAGGAGTAACCCCCTCAGAATTTTTAGTTTTTAGCACCTTTTTAAATTAACCCAGTAAAACCCCTCAGATTTTACAGAGCTTATTTTCAATTATTTTGGTGGGGGTGAAGGGACTCGAACCCTTACGCACAAGGCACAGGCTTCTAAGACCTGAGTGTCTACCAATTCCGCCACACCCCCAGCCTTAGTATTATAAATAAAAATAATAGAAAATAATAGATATTTATCTTATTTTTACTAGATACTAGGAATCTATAAAGTATTAATAATCTTTTTAATTAAATTAAAAGCAATCTTACTACTTGAAACAACATTGCTTGCAAAGTCTTCACCAGTTCCACCAAAGGTATCACTAACACATTTAATTAATAAACAATCAACTTTATTTTTATCAGTTGTTCGAGCAATTGCTGCACCTTCCATATCGCAAATGGCAGCATCATAATCGATTGATAATTGTTTTTTAATCGTTTTATCAACAATAAACTTATCTCCACTAGCTAAGACTACTCCTTCAATAGTTGGATCGATATTACGAACTAAATTAATCAACTTATCACTTACAGGTATATAGATATCGCTATAATCTAAATATTGGGTTTTCTTAACTGGATCAACTCCTGAGATATCAAAATCATAATGAACAACTTTAGTTACGTAATAAACAGTTTTAACTCTCAAGCCTTCTCTTAACGCTCCAACTACTCCATAATTTAGAATAATATTACAATCAAATTTTGAAATTAAAAATTCAATTGAAGCACTAGCATCAATTTCTCCATAACCAGATTGAAGAAAATAAACTTCATTCCCATTTATTATAGCTTTATATACATCTCGTGATTTTGTTTCAATTTTGGTTGTTTTAAAAGAATTATCTTCTAAGAAAGCCTTAAATTCTCTTAAAACAGCAACAGCGATTCCGATTTTATTCATTGTATTCATCTTTTGCTTTATGATATGCAGTATATTTTAAAGCTTTTCCTTTACACTCTGTTATTGGATACTTTTTAGCAGTTTTTTCTAATTTATTTAAAACTATTTCTTTAACATCAACATCAAGAACGTGTGCTAATTGAAGACAATAATTAATTACATCTCCAAGTTCATCTTTTACATGTTCCTTGTCTCTATAATCATTACTCCATTGAAAACATTCTAAAAGTTCGTTCGCTTCAATCGAAATAGATTTTGCTAAGTTCTCAGGGGTATGAAATTGATCCCAATCTCGATCACTAACAAATTTATTAATTGCTTTTTCTAACTCTTCAAGTGAATCCATATCATTATTTTATATATATAGTCTATAAATTGCACTACTTTTGTCAAAATAACTTTACATTCAATGAAACATCTTTTGCATTTAGAAATATCAATTGCATTTGTGTTCTTTGAAACATAAAATAAACACAGTTAAAGGAGGAACTATATGGTTATCTTAGGTTGTATCTTAATTGGAATTGTTGGAATATCCTTAATTGGTTTAATTTTAAAATTTGCTTCCTTTATTCTCAAAATTATTGGTAGCATTATTATTTTTGTTTTAGCAATTGTGCTTATTTTAATGCTATGTGGAGTTGTGATTGTTCTATAAGAGCATTTATGCATTGTATTGTTTCATCTAAGTATTAAGCGAGAGCAAATTTGCTCTCGTTTTTATTTTTATAAAACGACTATCAATTCTAGGTAAATAAAAATCCTACTTGAATAAACAAGTAGGATAATTTTAACGATAAGTCGTGTGGACAACTTACACCTATTTCACAAATAAGTTTTTACGTGTCATAAGTATATATTTATTAGATAGACTTGTAAACAACTAAATCTTAGCAGTAACTTCCTCTAAATATTCAAGAATATCTGGATTATTTTCAAAGAAAGGTGCTAAGGATTCATAAACCCATTGATGGTAATTGTTTAACCAAGTAAGTTCTTCTTTAGTTAATAAAGATAAATCTAAAGCTCTAGTATCAATTGGAACGCAGGTAATTGTATCAAATTTATAAAATACTCCCATTTCAGTTTCAAAAGCTGGAATGCATAATAAATTATTTTCAATTCTTATGCCGTATTTATTCTCTTTATATACCCCAGGTTCGATAGTTGTTATCATTCCAGGAACAATTTCGGCTCCATCATCACGATCAGCAACTTTGCGATATCTAAAACCATTTGGACCTTCATGAACATTAAGAATATATCCAACTCCATGACCAGTTCCACATTTATAATCCAATCCTTCTTTCCACATGATTTCACGAGCTTTAATGTCGATTGTTTGACCAGTAGAATGTTCGAGGAAAATCGTTGTTGTTAAAGCAATTACACTCTTCAAAGTTAAGGTATAGTCGTGAATGTATTCTTTTGATAAGGTTTTTGCAATTGCATAGGTTCTTGTGGTGTCAGTAGTTCCACCAAAATATTGTCCACCACTATCCACAAGCAATTCTTGACTTTCGGTAGTAACTTTCGAATTTATAGCTTTGGTTGGACCATAGTGCATTTGTGCACCATTAGCACCTACAGCTGCAATTGTTGCAAAACTAAGTTCAAATAAACGATTATTTTCACGTCTAAACTTTTCTAGTTCTTCACTATAATCAAATTCTGATAAACCTTTATCAAGATTATTCTTTAAGAAATATCCAAATTTAACCATCGCTACACCATCAAGAATTTGAATCTCTTTTGTATTCTTTATTTCGACTGGTCCTTTAATGGATTTCATTAAATATGAAGGATTATGTCCAATAATAGGAGCTTTTAAAATATTAAATAATTTAGCATTAATTCTATTTTTATCAACTAATGTAGGAATATTTTGATGAGCAATAAGGAATTTTGTAACATCGTTATATGGATGAATTTCTATTCCATCAATCATAAAATCAACTTTCTTTAATTCGATAAATAAATGAATTCCAAGTTCTTTAGAAATATATAAATAAGAATAAAAGACAGGGTTACAATCAATATCATTTCCACGTAAATTGAGAATATAGGCAATATCATCTAAAGTTGTAACCAAATTTGCTTTAGCTCCAAGTTTATTTGTTTCGAAAATAATTTTTGAGATCTTTTCTTTATAAGATAAGGTATTTAAACTACTATCGAGTTTAAAAATCTTTTCACTACTTAAAGTAGGGCGCTCTTTAATTAAACCACTATAATCTGCATCAACAATTTTAGCTCCAGCACAATTAATTGATTGATAAAAATTAGTATTAGCAATTAATAAATTTGCTCCTAAAGGATATAAAGAATTATTTTTAATAAAGTCTTGAATCGTTGGTACACCCTTTTCACCAATTTTCATTAAGGTAATTCCACTACCTTTTAGTTGTTTCTCAGCTTGAATAAAGAAACGACCATCAGTAAACAAATATGCTTCATCTTGAGTTACTAGGAATTGGCCAGCATCTCCTGTAAATGGACAAAACCATAAACGTTCTGCCATATAATAATTTGCAATATATTCATTATCATGAGGATCGCTAGTCAAAACCAAATATGCTTTGAGATTATCTCGTTTTAAACATTCTTGCAACTCTTTTAAATTTTCTATTTTATACATATATACTCTCCTCTTTTTATATATTATAGACTCGTTTTTTAACTATGCAAAAATAAACGATATTAAATTTTAAAATCGTAAAAATTACGAGTGCATATATGTTTTTAAGACAAAATAACAAAAAACCTATTAGTAAAATAGGTACTAATAGGTTTCATTCAAACTAACGACTAGACTGTATATTTCACAAGTATATTGTTACTTGACTTCAATAAGATTGGAATCCTCTTCTTTGACAAGTTTAGGAACAACTATATTAAGAATTCCATTCTCCATCTTAGCTTCGACTTTACTTGATTCAACTTCGCCTAAATAGAAAGTACGTTCTCCTTCTCCAAAATATCTTTCTTTTCTAATGAAATGTCGTTTTTCATCTTTATTCTCTTCTGCTTCATTTTGTTTATAGCCAACAGTTAAATATCCATTCTTTAAAGAGACTTTAACATTTTCTTTATTAATCCCTGGCATATCAACAGTCACAAGGAATTCACCATCTTTTTCTTCAATATCGGTTTTCATTAATTTACCTTTGAAACTGTTTTCAGTTAGTCCAGGCATAAAGGCTTCAAATATTGGGTCTAATAAACCGCTTTCTAATAATTCGTTGTTTTTGTTTGTTTCGTTATACATAAATTTAATCCTCCTAGTTTTAGCACTCTTCTTTCCCAAGTGCTAACTATATGATATCATTCTTTTTAGCAGTGTCAATAGGTAAGTGCTAAAAATATTTCAAATAATTCTGACCATAAAAAAAGTAAGGAATTAACCTTACTTTTTAGAGATAATTTTAAAATAAATTAATTATTTTTGCATTTCAACAGGCTTTTTGAAGATTGAAAATCCATTACCTAATGAGAATAATGCTGCTAAAATTAAAAGTGAACCATTAATCATACTTCCAGCGTGAACTGAAAGATCCCAGCTTGATGGAGAAATAGTTAATCCATAAGAAATAAGTGGGAGGATACAGAACATTAAAACAGCAGTTCCACCTTCAAGAATAAATGATAAGAAACTTAATGATCTATATTTATAAGATAAAAGATTTAAGACTAAAGCAACAACGATAAAAACAAACATACAAAGGACAGGAATAGACATTCCAGCAAAATTGCTGCCACCAAAGATGGCTTGGAAACCAGTGATGTATTCGATTCTAGTTGAAGTAACTGAACCCTTTAACATTACAAATGGTGCAAAAAAGACAAAAATACAAGCTATTTCGAGTAATATACTATATGTATTAGCTCTTGCAAATAATTTTTTCATAAAATAAAACTCCTTATTTAACAATCTTATTTATTATATATAAATAATCATAAAAATACACTTAAAATTTGTTCTTATCCTTACTTTATATTAGTTAGAAACTAAACAATTCTAAATAATCTTTATTATTTAAAGATAAATACAAATTAATAATAAAAAAACAACCTTAATGGTTGTATCAATATTTTTAGTTGGTGCCGGCTGCCGGACTCGAACCAGCCACCTACTGATTACAAATCAGTTGCTCTACCAGATGAGCTAAGCCGGCATTTATTTGTGGTGGGCGCTATTAGGATCGGACTAATGACCTCTTCCGTGTGAAGGAAGCGCTCTCCCGCTGAGCTAAGCGCCCTAATATCATAGAGTTGCTCCTAGCCGTATTTTTT
>Ga0172378_10006256_pt1 | contig 11130 bp, 7 predicted proteins | sample GrowelOW332metaG_FD_119755 | JGI IMG/M metagenome (GOLD analysis project Ga0172378, IMG submission 119755) | Groundwater microbial communities from an aquifer near a municipal landfill in Southern Ontario, Canada - Pumphouse #3_1 metaG | ecosystem: Environmental > Aquatic > Deep subsurface >... | reverse complement strand
GTCCGTCAACCGGAAGTGGAAGATACAAGTTGGTGAATTCAAAATGATCTCGTCGAAGATACACGTTCATAATACTGAGAGAATATTGGCAGCATGCGATGAGGAGATCCTAGGTCTTACCTTCAACGGTAATGGTATGAAGATTACTGTTTCTGAAGGTTTTTACAAAGGGGAATTGATTTCTGAAGAGACGTTCATAGAACGGACCAAATCAGTGACCATTATGAATCTGGTAGGTAATAGGATCGTTGATCTCGCGATATCGGAAGGTTTGGTATCAAGTGATAGCGTTATCTTTATCGGGGACGTCAAGCACGCTCAGGTGGTGATATTATGAATTTTTGTGTAAAATGCGGTGTGGATTGCGAAGACACGATCCGCGGCCTGTGCATTGAATGTTTCTTAGGTGATCGTACTCTTACAGCATTGCCGCATCATGTCGATCTTGAGACATGTGCCAGCTGTGGGGAGTTCTTCATCCACGATGAGTGGGTGGAGAAAGAGAAGATACAGGCGATAGAGGATGCGGCCATCGAGAATCTCGATATTCTCAAGGAAGCAGAGATATTGGAGGTCACAGCGACATCTATCATCGAGCAGGATATCAGCAATTTTGCGGTCACGATCGGAACGTCTCTAAAGGTAGGCAGTGTATACACAACGGATTCTGCTGATACTGTAGTGCGTGTGAAGAATTCTGTTTGCAAGAAATGTTCTAGACAACTCGGAAGCTATTATGAGTCCATACTTCAGATAAGGAACGGAGAGAAGGATTTATCATACGAATTGAAGGATGAGACCTTATCAAAGGTGCAGCGTTATGTTAATTTCAGGGCAAAGACCGATAAACAGATCTTCATCACCAAGACAGAGATCGTCGTAGGTGGTTTGGATGTCTATCTTTCTTCGATACAGTTGGGAAAGTCACTCTCGAAGTTCCTCGCAGACGACTATTGTGCAGTGAGGACAGAGTCACCAAAACTCGTGGGTCAGACCGACGATGGTCAGGATATGTACAGAGTGACATATCTGGTTCGTCTTCCTGATTATCATGTCGGTGATGTTGTCATCTTCGACAAGCGTTATTACAAGCTTACAAGGGTTGCAAATGTAGGTGCAAAGATGATCGATCTTATGCATTTCGGGGATAGATCCGTGAAACGTCAGGATATGTCAAATATCAAGGTTTACAGGAAAGAGCAGGACTTCGGCGAGGCTACCGTAGTAAGCAGGATGCCCGGTGAGATCCAGGTCATGAATCCTTCTAATTATTCCACCGTGGATCTTAAAATTCCTGCGGGTGCGAATATCGGTGAGGTCGTTCATGTGGTCGATATCAACGAGGCTCTTTATTACGTTCCGTGAAATCCAACAAGGTGAATAAATGTCAATGATCAAGTTACCTGAGCCGATTGAACAGATCGTGTTCAATCTTCTCCGTTTGGCGAATACAAAACTCCCTCTGGATATCGGATGGGCATTGGAAGCCGGAGCGGCATGGGAGACGAATAAGATCGCGTATTCTCAGTTAGGTGCGATCATGGATAATGTCAAGAAAGCAGAGCTTTTGGGCAGACCTATGTGTCAGGATACAGGTATACCGATATTCTATGTCAAAGGAAAATTTGATTCTTCGATAAGGAAAGATATCGCAGACGGCCTCAGGAGGGCAACAAAAGAGATCCCGCTCAGGCCTAATACGGTAGATCCGATTACTCGTAAGAATTCTGGGGATAATCTGGGAAAGGGTATGCCGATCATTCATTTCATTCCTACAGATGACAATTTCACAGAGATAACAGTACTTCTGAAAGGAGCAGGTTCAGAGAATATGACCCGTCTTGCAATGCTGAATCCTGCGGATGGTCTTCAGGGTGTTAAAAAATTCATCATCGATTCTGTGCTAGATGCGGGCGGACGTCCGTGTCCTCCCGGAATAGTTGGAGTAGGCCTGGGAGGAACCGCTGACGAGTGTGTAGCAATGGCCAAAGAGGCTCTTGTGACACCTATAGATGTCGAGAATAAGGATCCTGGGCTGAAACAGCTTGAAGGGGACCTGTTTGTGGAGATCAATAAGAGTGGGCTCGGTCCGATGGGTTTGGGTGGTTCTACAACGGTATTGGCAGTTAAGATCAAGACGGCTTATTGTCACACGGCCAGTCTTCCTGTAGCGGTCAATATCGGATGTTGGGCAACGCGCAGGGCATCTGCAAGGATCATCAATGGCGGCGTGGAATATGCCCAGGGGGCGGAATTATGAGATCTCTTAAGGCACCGCTTACACGTGATGTGGTGGATTCTTTAGCATTAGGGGAGGTAGTCTGCATCTCAGGGCCGGTTATCACAGGTCGGGATGAGATGCACATTCGTGCATTGGAATATGCGAGGGGAGGACAGGAGGTTCCGAAAGAGATCGTGGGCTCAGTTCTTTATCATTGTGGCCCTATCATGATCAAGAAGGGGGATAAATGGGTCGTTATTGCAGCAGGTCCGACCACCAGTACCAGGATGAACAAGCTTGAACCAGAGATGATCAAGGTTTTTAGCATCAAAGCAATAGTAGGAAAAGGCGGTATGTCGAAAGAGGTTTCGAATGCTATGAAGGAGACTGGTTGTGTTTATCTTGCAGCTACTGGAGGTGCGGCGGTATCTCTCGCAGAGACCTTGGTTGATGTTTCCGGTGTAGAATGGGAAGATCTCGGCATGGCTGAAGCTATGTGGAAATTTACGGCCAATATGTTAGGCCCGTTGGTAGTTGCGATGGACAGCCATGGCAACAGTTTATATGAGAACGTCAGAAATTCACTTGTCAGGGAAATTTGATCTTACTCTCATCTGATGGGTCTTCGTCCATTACCACGGTAGATTTAGGATTGTTTTTCATGCGGCGACTGATAAGCCAAGCGATTGCTGCAAGTATGAGTCCCAAACAGACCCCGATCAGCATCAGTAAATGTGCTAGATCAAATCCGAAATATTGACTGACAGCGGATTTATGCATTGGAATCAGGATGGATGTTGAGTCATTTGTGACATTTACGGTAACTGTGACGCTATCTTCGAATCCGTTGCAGTACACGGTGACGGCATACCATCCTGTAGGACATTCGATCCTGAATTGTCCGCTTTCGTCGGTAGTTCCGGTGTATGGTTCATTTGTTGATATTGAAACGATCTTTACTTTTGCTCCGATTACAGCCAGTTCGTTGTTGTATGTTATCTTACCGTTAAGGGATGCAGTTGTTGATCGCATCAACGCAGGTTGCGTGCTGTCTGCTGTGCCTGTTATCGTGTATGTATGAGTAGAACTGTTGTAGTCCTTATGTGTTCCATAGTTATAGTTATCAATGGTCAAGTCCAGTGTGTAATTATCGCTATCCTCAATAGGCGTGGTGTGTGGGCACGATCTTAACGTGAGCCCGTATGCAGTGAAAGAGATTGTCAGTCCAATGGTGGTCGTGACAGAAACGCTGAAGAATCCGTTTGAATCTGTATCATCAGAGGACGATGTGCCATCCGAATATGTTATCGTGACTGTGACGCCTTCAAGCGGAATATTTTCACTTGCATTTGCTTCTACAACGTACCCTTCTATGTAGTAATTTGTTGTAGTAGAGATACTCGCATCCGTCATGCTCATAGGGATGGCCATAAGAAGTAATGACACCGCGAACAAACTGAGGAATATCTTCCCTTTCATCAGCCACTCATTGGGTTTGGGCGTTATTACCTTTTCCATAGAATTGTTTGCGCATGATTGTTTAAATGCATGTAAAATCTGTTCGAGTGGTCACTCTGTACCAAAAGTATATCGATAAGAGCATTCAAGTCTAACAAATGAGTCTTTCGAATAGTACGTGTCAATAGATGAACATAAATAGGACATGTTGGTAATGTAGGACGATTCTAGGTGAACGATAGTGGAAGTTGTCGATAAAACACATACAATGGATGAGGTCATGAGTACAATGGAACCTCTCATCTCCAAATGGTTCAGAGAGAAGTTTGATGATCTCACCGAACCACAGGCCAGAGCAATTCCTGTGATCCATCAGAGAAAGAATGTCCTGGTATCGTCACCGACAGGTTCAGGAAAGACACTCACTGCATTTACCAGTATCATAAATGAACTCACAAGATATGCAGCAGAAGGTCGTTTGGAAGAGAGGATTTATTGTGTGTACATCTCTCCGCTGAAGGCTTTGGCTAATGATGTCAATAGGAATCTCAACACCCCTCTTGCAGAGATGAGAGAACTTGCTGCAAGAGAGGGAATGAACATACCTGACATCAGAGTCGCCGTAAGATCAGGAGATACGCCTCAGAGTGAAAGGCAGAAGATGGTTCGCCATCCGCCACACATCCTCATAACAACTCCAGAATCATTGGCTTTGATTCTGGCAGCCCCCAAATTCAAAGAGAATCTTAAGAATGTCGAATGGGTCATCCTAGACGAGATTCACGACATCTGCGATTCCAAGAGAGGAGCATTCCTATCACTTACATTGGAGCGCCTCAGACATCATTGTGACACTGATTTCACAAGGATCGGGCTGTCTGCAACACTAGCGCCTATCGAGGCCATCGCCGGTTATCTCGTGGGATGCAATTTGGATGGGACTTCTAGAGACGTAACGCTTATTCAGTCGGATTCCAAGAAGATCTTGGATCTGAAAGTAATATGTCCTACGGAGGATATGACCACCTTATCGTCGGATATAGTCAATTCTATGATGTATGACAAGCTGAAAGAGCTTGTAGATACACATGAAACTACTTTGATATTCACCAATACACGTTCCGGAGCCGAGAGCGTTGTTTACAAGCTCAAGGAGAGAGGACTCGAGAATATCGAGGTTCACCATAGCTCTTTGGGAAAAGAAGTAAGACTGGACGTCGAGGAACGTCTTAAGAGAGGAGAGATCAAATGCGTCGTATCATCTACTTCTTTGGAATTAGGTATCGACATTGGTTCTGTGGACCTTGTTTGTCAGATAGGTTCTCCTAAGTCTGTTGCAAAAGGACTTCAGAGGATCGGACGTAGTGGACACAGTTTTGGAAAAGTTGCAAAAGGTCGTCTTATGGTATTCGATCCTGACGATCTTGCAGAATGCGCAGTCATGTGCCGTGCGGCACACCAGAGCAATATCGATCGTGTCGGCATTCCCGAGAATTGTCTAGATGTTCTTTCTCAGACTGTTGTAGGAATGAGTTTGGATAACAGATGGGGAGTTGATGAATCATATGAGATGGTCAAAGGTTCGTATTGTTACCGTAATCTTTCGAAAGAGAGTTTCATCAATGTTCTGAGATACTTGGGAAGTAAGGACGAACACGAGGGCGTTTATTCCAAGATTTGGTATGACGAGGAAGAGAATCAATTCGGAAGGAAGAAAGGTTCCAGAATGATCTATTTCATGAACTTGGGAACAATTCCGGAAGAGGCCAACTACCGTGTCGTCACAAGTCATGGTTCAACAGCAGGGGAGCTTTCCGAGAAATTCGTCGAAAGACTTTCTCCGAGAGACGTCTTCGTATTGGGGGGAAGGTCCTACGAGTTCGTGCGTTCCAAAGGAATGATCGCACATGTTAAAGAAGCAAGCGGAAGGAAGCCTACGGTGCCCTCATGGGCAGGAGAGATGCTTCCAAGAAGTTTCGATCTCTCGATGGATGTAGCACAGTTCAGAAAAGAGATGTCCGCACATCTCGATGATGATGTAGATACAGAGGACCTTGTTCCTAAGATCAGTGAGGAGTTCGATATCGACGAAGGTTCCGCGAGAAGTATAATTTCTTATTTCAAAGAACAGAAAGCTGTTACAGGATTCATTCCAGATAGTGACAGATTGGCGATCGAGGAATATATCGACCCGTCTAACAATCAGAGGATCATATTCCATTATCCTTTTGGAAGAAGGGTCAATGATGCGTTATCCAGAGCATATGCGTACAGGATAACGAATCTTGTTGGTGCTAACGTCTCAGTTACAGTCACCGACGATAATTTCATGATCGGTACTTCTAGGAAGATCGACATCACAGAGATCCCGGGAATGTTGAATGCCAGGGATTTAGATACTATTCTCAGGAAAGCCATTAAGGATTCCGAGATATTCAAACTCAGGTTCAGACACACTGCCGCACGCAGTTTCATGATCCTTAGGAATTACATGGGGCGCCCCATATCAGTAAATAGACAGCAGGTCAGGTCCACCTATTTGCTCGAGACACTTGGTAACATGGAGAATGAACCGGTCATCGAAGAGACCTACAGAGAGGTTCTTGAAGATGATATGGATGTAAAGAATGCTAAAGTCGTTCTTGAAATGATCGAAAACGGCAAGATGGGCGTCAAATTATTGCCCTTCACAGGGACCCCGTCCCCATTTGCACATTCGGTCATTCTTTCAGGATTCTCAGATATAGTTCTTATGGAGGATAGATCGGCGCTTCTCAAGGAACTTCATCGTAAAGTTTTATACCGTGCGTTGGGTGATGGTGTAAAGGATTTTGAGTTCGAAGAAGACCAAGTAATACCGTATTTCAGGCATAAGATAGGACGTATCACTTGCAAAGAGGATATTCCGAAGATGCTCATGCGCACAGGACCTCTTCAGGCTATCAGAGAGCGCGGACACAACATCTACGCCTACTGTGATGAAGACAAGAAAATAATTGATAATTGGGTCAGAGAGTTGATCAAGGCTGGAACGTTGGGAACGGTGTTCCTGGATGAACCGCATATAATGGTTGCAAGTGAGATTCCCATTTATGCTGCAGCCATGGTAAAGGAACGCGAACTCACAGAGGTCGATCAGAAGGTTTACAATTGTATCGAGGACAGGACAGCGATGAGCGACATCACTACAAAGCTCGAGATCAGCGAGGATATGACATTCAGATCCATTAGGAAATTGGAGTCTATGTATATGATCACGAGATCCGATATCGCTGCCAATAACAGGTGGTATTTCGCAAAGGTGAACTATCCAAAATTAGACAAAATGACTTGTTTGGATAAAGTAGTTTTCAGATATCTTGCATGTTTCGCACCTGCCACTATCCAAGAGATAGCATTCGCATTATCGATTCCAGATGAGGATGTACGTTCGGCGTTGGATTCGCTTGTAAGGAGTGAAGAGGTATCGAGAGGATTCTTCTTGATCTCAGAGAAAGATCAGTACATGATATCCCTCGATCGCATGAGACTTCAGGCCGGTAAAGAGAATGTTTTCGATTATGATACGGTCGAAGACTTCAGATTGACAAAAGGAGAGTCCTTCGATACGATCGAGGACTTCTTCAGATTCTATAGGTCTGCAGGAAGTGAGATCGATGTTTTCCACAGAGTGAAGAATTTTGACCTCCAAGAGTGGTATGCGATGAGAGAATCTGAGCGTATTCTTCTGGGAAGGTTCGTCAGAGGAAAGGTAAGATATGTTCTTGCAGAAGACGGGGACCGTTTGGCCAGTTTAAGGCCAGACGAGTCAACGGATGAAGATAAGAAACTCTTGACGAGGATCGATGGTCTCGGACAGGCGACAATGAGACAGCTTGTTGCAGAGACAGGCCGCGATAAGGATGAGATCAAGGAAGTCATCCAGAGATTGGACCGTTCATTGAAGATCGTACGTGCATTTGATGAGAGGGAGGATTGGGGAACAGAAAACACATACAAGGTGTATCATCCCAATCCTTTGGATTACAATCCAATGGAGCAGCTCATAAAGGAAGCTATAACATCCAACGGACCGATACCTGCTCAGGCGCTTCGTTTCCTGTTGGGAATAGATTCCGACGATGTTGAAAAATATGCAAAGGCCGTCGGTGCGGAGACTATCCTCGTGGGAAGCGGGCAGAATCAGATGTATGTGATGCCTGAAGAGATTCCGCTTCTGAACAAGCCGAAAGCAGAGGAGTGCAAGGTCAGGATCCTCTCAATGTTCGATCCCGATCTGGGTTCGAAATGGTCCGAATTATCTGCACGTTATGGTGACAGATGGGTCTATCCGTTGACAAAAGGAAGCCGTGTCATCGGTGCGATGGAGATCTGGGAGATGTCTGGATGCATCGAGATCAGAGGTATTGATGCCGATTCGACTGATTACATGGATGAGATCTTGGATGCTGTCGACGATTTGATGGAATTCTACAAGATGAAAGGTGTGGATGTCGTCAGGATAAGAGAGGTCATGGGTATTGACATTGAGAAGTTGGATGAGAATGTGGCTGCATTATTCCAGGCTCATGGGTACTCACTGGTCAATGGATTCTACGCTAAAGGAAGGTTCATCACAAGGACCATGACCGAGAGCGAGATGTTAAGTTACGTGTTCAGTAAACAGAAGGTCTCCAAAGGTGCAAAGTATGGTACGGTGGATCGTGCTGTGGCGGCCAGGGGATATATAAGAAATGATCAGGAGATCCTCACAAGAGTGATAGAGAAGACATCTATCAAGAAACAGATGGACCGCGGAAATCTCATAAGGATGACACTATCGCCTCCGTTCGTAGGTTATACTACGAGGGAATTCGCTCCGCTTTACCGTGCGGCTAAGGAAGGAAGTCTTGACGAGGATATGAGGTCATTGTTCTTGCTGATCAAGGACAGGCAGCCCGTGTCTAGAAAGGAGATCCTTGCGAATTCGGTATTATCCACAGAGAAGACGATGGAAACATTGTCTGAGTTGTCAAAATTATCTGCTATTTATCAGGATGCGGATTCATATTACAGCTTAGTGCCCATCAGGGATGTCGATCCGAAGGATGCTTTGAAAGAGGTCATCAAGATGCATTTCAAAGACTTCGGGATATTCACTGCAGAAGGACTTTCTCAGTTCATGAGTGTCAGGATGGGAATGACAAGGCGCATACTCGCGGAGTTAGAGGACGAAGGACACCTTGTCAAAGGTTTCCTGCTCGAGAATGATCCGACCCTTAGGTGGATATTAGCAGCAGATAAAGACATTAAACCTAAACCATTCATCGAGAGATTCCTGCTCAATACGCAAGATAATCTTCATTATTATCTCAGGGACCACATCAAGAAATTATGCGGAGCATCCGAATGTGTGATCTTCGCAGGTACTGAGATCATAGGTTCATTTAAAGGAAAGGTTGCGATATCCGGTGCAAAGGTCGAGGATTTCAAGGGTTCTGATAAGGCTAACAGATACATCAAAGAGGTCGCAAAATCACTCGGTGTGAAGATAGACGAAGGTAAATCTTCTGAGGATGAGGATTGGGACGTATCGGAATTTTATCTCAAAACGAATCCAGGAGCATGAAAGCAGATAAATATGTTCTGTTTTGGGCGTTCACATCAGGTTTTAATAGACGTAATCTATTGTTAACTCTATGAAGACCCCATGTGAGATCGTTGTTTGGTATGTGCTTCCTACGATCAGAAGGGAATTGGCAAGAGAATTGGTTGACTTCTACGGAATGAAACAGGCCAAGGTGGCCAAATTGTTCGGCGTTACGGATGCAGCTATTTCGCAGTATCTGAAGAACAAAAGGGGAGACAGCAGTTTCATTGAACAGAGTGAGCAGTATGATACGTTTGAGGCGGAGATCAAAGCTTCTGCGAAATCTATTGCAGAAGGCACATCTGATATTTCTGTGGAGATGTGTAGGATATGTGGCATCGTAAAGGATATCGGTCTTTTGGCAGAGATATATTCAGATAATACACACGTTCCAGCGCCGGCATGTGCATGGGGAGATCACGGATTCGTAAAAGGTCCTATATGATCACTATGGTAAAGGAATTCCTGAGCGTATCCAGCATATCTGCCGAATTTATCTCTTCCGAATTGTGACATCTTAAGATATGTTCCGGTTACACCATAGCGCGATTCGAGGCAATTGGATATACGAGCATCGATGGGAAATGCTTCCAAATGATCGAATGCGAACAATGCAACACAGTCAGCTACTTTTGGTCCGACCCCGTTGATGGTCATGAGTTCTTTTGTGCATCCCTCATAGTCCATTTCTGATATGGTGTCAAGGTCAATTTCTCCATTTTCGGTTCTTTCTGCGAGTTCTATGAACCTATTCTCTCTGAAACCGAGTTTACACATGTTTGTATTTTCTTTTTTGTCTAAGATTTGTTTTGGTGTTGGAAATTCACGTCTTTTTCCGAGATCAGTTCCGAAAGTGTCGCATACAGCTTCTGTCATCTGTGCGATGCGTTTTATATTGACGTTGGTAGCAAGGACATATGTTGCAAGGCATTCCCATCTGTTTTGCCTTAAAATGCGGAGTCCTGGACAGGCTTTAGATAAGTCTGCGACATAAGGGTCTGAATTTGATATATCTTTTATTATTTCGGCAAGATCATCCTCATTTCTAAAATATTTCAGGAGTTTGTTTTTGTCGGAGGATCCGTCGCAATCGAAACCATTCTCCGTCTGAGTAAGGGTCACAATCTCATTTCCGAGTACTCCTTCCCAAGAATTGGCTGTTTTTCTCCAACGATGAGCTTGTCCACAGCCCAAAGTTGGATCTAGAGAGACATCGAGTTCGATATGCATATTCTTTGTATCTTAGCTTAAATATATACAAAATTTGGAAAAAAGAATACAGGGTTGCTTCTGAATTCATTAGATCTTTCATTGAATCGAAAATATATAAAAATATTATCGAATTTTGCATCGGAGAATTATTTTTCAATAATTGAATGATTCACGAATAATGAAATAGATTGATATGAATTAGGAAACATGAGATTTGGTCCTGCAGGATATCCAACTAAAGGTAAAACACCCGAAGGTTCGCTTTAGTATACGAAAGATATTGGGTTGAATGCTTTGGAAGTGGAGTTTGTTCGCGGAGCAAGGATAACTTCAGAGAGGGCAAGAATTCTCGGTGCCTGTGCAAAGAGCTTAGATATAAGACTTAGCTGTCATGCGCCGTATTTCATAAGTTTTAATTCAGAGACCCAGGAGACCCGTGAGAAGAGCATCAATTGGGTTATGGATACGGTCCACGCAGCTCACGAAATGGGCGCCTACATAATTGTCATTCATGCAGCATCATACGGAAAATCTCCAGAGACAGCGTTACCTTCAGTTATTGACGGACTTACAAAATGCAAGAATATGATGGATGATGAGGGCATCGAAG
>Ga0172378_10006252_pt1 | contig 11132 bp, 9 predicted proteins | sample GrowelOW332metaG_FD_119755 | JGI IMG/M metagenome (GOLD analysis project Ga0172378, IMG submission 119755) | Groundwater microbial communities from an aquifer near a municipal landfill in Southern Ontario, Canada - Pumphouse #3_1 metaG | ecosystem: Environmental > Aquatic > Deep subsurface >... | reverse complement strand
TGGTGCCTTTTGACGGAATCGAACCATCGACCTACTCTTTACGAAAGAGTTGCTCTACCTACTGAGCTAAAAAGGCACTCATTTATTATATATATTAAACCGTGGTTAAAAAAGAAATATTTATTTCTTAAGTGAATTCAATCGCTCTTCTCTTTCTTTTTTACCAACTTTGCGCATTTTTAACCCCTTAAAAATATTGCCGTTAAAAATTTCAACTAGACCTAACAATTCTTTATAAGAAGTTTCCTTTGGTGAAAATCTAGAAATAAGCTTAATTGGTGAAGGCATCAAGAAATACATAATGGAATTATAACATGCCATATCGCCACTATTTCTCGCTTTCAAAGCGGCTTTATTATATTTTTTATATAAACTTCTACCAATAAATCCTTTAGCGTAACGTAAATCATATAAAGTTGTTGACAGAGTAACAACAATTTTCTTTTTAGAGATAAACTTAAGATGTGTTGATACATAATTATGACCTAGCAAAGTAAAGAATTCAGTATCTGACATATGACGAACTCGTGCTGAATTATAGAGAGGCAAAGCAAGATTTTCATAAGGATTAACATCAGTTGTTCCGGACATTTTAATGTTTCCGCTTAATGGTAAATCACGTGAAGAACCTCCGACAAATATCTCATAATCTCCGCCTTCAATTTCCCATTTATTTGTTTTAACGTTAAAATATCTAAACGTATATTTATCAAAAGTGAATTTTATATCTTTGCTTTCGCCAGCTTTTAAAAATACTTTGGTAAATCCTTTTAATTCTTTTTTAGCTCTAAAGAATCTAGAAGCAACTTTTCCAACATATAATTGAGCAACCTCTTTCCCATCGACTTTACTAGTATTTTTAAGAGTAAAAGAAACTCCTTCTTTCATTATTTTTAAATTAGAATATTCAAATGTTGAGTAACTAAGACCGAATCCGAATGGATATTTAACTTCAATTTTGTGTGAATCAAAATATCTATATCCAACATAAATTGATTCTTTATAATAAGCTATTGTTTCTTCACCAGGATAATAATGATATGTCGCTTCATCTTTATAAGCATAAGGAATAGTTTCGCTCATTTTTCCACTTGGATTAACTTTTCCAGTAATCACATTAAGCATAGCGCTTGCTCCAGCTTGTCCACCTAGACAACCATACAGTATCGCATCACATACATTATCAAAATTGATTTCAACAATTGATCCGCAAGTTAAAACAACAATAACTTTTTTACCAGTTTTATATAACTGACTAAGTAACATTAATTGATTATTATTGATTTTTAAATTAACTCTATCAAAACCTTCTGATTCAATATCATCAGACAATCCCATATAAAATAATATGAAATCAGCTTTTGAAGCTAAGGATAGAGCTTTGCTAGATAGATCAGAATTTTCATGATCAATGATTTCATATCCTTGTTCATAACCGACAAAATTTAATTCATATTTTTTAATTTCATCAACAGTATTTTCAACACTCGTTGGATTTACATGAGCTGATCCGCCACCTTCGTATCGAGGAGTTTTTGCAAAGCCACCAATCAAAGCAACCTTGCTCCCTTTATTTAAAGGCAAAACATTTTTATTATTTTTAAGTAAAACAATACTTTCTTCAGCAGCAATTCGTGCCATTTCATTGTCTTTATTAATATCAAATTTATCATCATGTTTATTTTGGTAATATTTATTAATTGCGGTTAACATTAAATCAACATTCTCGTCCAAAATTTTTTCATCAAAAGTTTTGTTCTTAACGGCTTCAACAATATCACGATTGGTATCACCAAAGTTTCCTGGCATTTCTAAAGATGAGAAGCACTCTAATCCTTTAGTTCTTATATTGTTTCCGCCCCAATCTGAGACAACAACCCCGTCGTATCCCCACTCTTTTCTTAAAATATCAACTAAAGTATGTTTATTTTCGTTAGCGTATGTGCCGTTAACTAAATTATAAGATGACATCACAAATCCAGGCTTTCCATCTTCAATAGTAATCTCGAAATTTGTTAAGTAGATTTCTCTAAGTGCTCTTTCATCAACAACGCTATCCATAACCATACGTCTAGTTTCTTGACTATTTGCACAAAAATGTTTAACACATCCAGAAATTCCGTTACTTTGTATACCTTTAATTAAAGCACCACCCATTTTGCCAGCAAGATATGGGTCTTCACTATAATATTCGAAATTACGTCCACATCTAGGGTTTCTTTTAATATTTATTCCAGGCCCTAATAAAACATCAACTCCAAGAGCTTTAGCTTCGGCTCCAATTACTTCTCCCACCTTCTCTTCAAGATCAAGATCCCAACTATTTGCCATAGTTGAAGCAGGAGGAAAACAAGTTGCTTTATGAGTTTCCTTGTTTAAATTTAAAGATTGTTCCCCATCCGTTTCTTTTCTAACTCCATGAGGGCCATCACTAAGCCACAATGAAGGAATTTTATGTTGCGGTAAATCTTGAGTTTCCCAACCGTTTTTACCTGACATTAAAGAGGCCTTCTCCTCCAAAGACATTTTTTTAATTAATGAATCGTATTTCATAAATCCCTCCCTTCATTATTTAGTAGACGACTTATCAGAAATATATTCGTAATGAAAATATTCAAATTGTTTATGGCTGTCAGATATTTCCTTCATTTGTTTATAGCATTCGTCATGCAAATAAACTTTATTTTGTGCTGGTGTAAAATCTGACTTTGGATAAATAGGTTTTCCGATTATTATTTTAATACATGGCTTAAACTTTTTACATATTCTTTTTTTATAAACTGTAACTAAAGGGACAATAGGAGCATTAAATTTTGCTGGATAATGAAAAGAAGCGGCAGGAAATGGCCTAATATGCGTATAATATGGCCAAACATGAGCCTCAGGATAAATTACAATTACTTGTTTTTTATCTAAATAAAATTTCATGGCATTCATTAAATCTCTTTGATTTTTAATGCTATTTCCTAAAGGCAAGTAACCTAAAGCTCTAGCAATATGCTTTACAACAGGAATAGTTGTGGTATCGCTATAGCCAACAATGTTTACTCTTCTACTCCAACAAATGTATGAAGCATAAACAATTTCATCCCATTCAGTTGTATGATTTCCATAAACATAATAACCTTTTCCTTTAAGTTCTTTTAAGTTCTTTTTTCCAGAAAAAGTTATACCTCTTCCGATACAAAACAAAGAAAGAATAGGATGAGCTAAACAATAATATAAAATTGCCGAAAAGAAATTATTGATCGGATTTGTTCTTTTAAATTTATAACCATCAACAACTTCTGGTCTTTTTAATTTAGTTTGAGCAAAATCATCATTCAGCATATCGCTATAATAAATTGTGCTACCTGCTTTTCTTCTTTTCATTTATCTTTTTAATTGCTTCGTTATTCGCAACATCTCCACTATGTTCGATCTTATCCCATGACTTACGTTTTTTTGGATGATTAAGTCCATCAAAGAAAGCCAATAAGAAATCCATGAAGAAAAATAAATAAGAAAAAATGCACACAACTATTTTTCCTCCTGAAAATTTAAGTCTCTTATTATCTATAATAAATGTCAACGAACTTGCTAACATGAATAAAAAATACAAATAGAAGAACGATAACAAGAACCAACAAAACACGGTTTGTGGATTAGCACTAGCATCAGCCCAAATTCCAGGTTCTACTAAGGAAGCTATAATTAAATCAGATATAAATAAAGCAAAGCCCAGTAAACAAGCAAGCAATTCAACGATACACAAGGCAACAAATGGATAAATAGAAAAATTATATTCCATCTTTGCTAAACTCTTTTTAGCACCTTTATTACATCCATAATCAAATGTTTTTTGCTTAAATCTTTTCTTGCTAGCAAAGAAACCCCAAACCCATCTAACGTGTTGTTTATGCAAAACATGGTATTGAGTAGCTTGTTCATCATAATAAACAGCGCTTTGATTATAAGTCATAGAAATATTGTGATAATAAGAATAACAAGTTAATTCAACATCCTCAGTCATTCCATTCCAAATCCATCCACCTTCATTTTTAACAATATTGTAATCAATATAATATCCAGTACCTGTTAAAGTGCACTTTTTAAATAATCTTGAGCGCCCGTTGCTAGTAAAATTATTCATAAACGAAAAAAGAATTGCTGAACAACTTGAAACCCGATTTACTGTCGCATTTGTGAAATTTCTGTACCCAGTTGCAATTTGAAAACCAGCATTCTTTGTATTGTTCATAATGGTTATGTAATTTGGAGAAACAACGTTATCAGCATCAAAAATCATTAAAGCATCATAAACTAAACCATTATCTTCTATATAATGAAACGCCTCATCAAGAGCAAAGCCTTTAGTTCTCCTGTTAGTTAAATGTTTACGAACAATAACATGAAAATTCGATCCATAACTCATTGTAATTCGATAAGTAGGATCACTTTTTGATTCAATGATGACATAAACATCGAATTTATCTTTTGGATAATCCTGTTTTTTAAGGGAATCCAAACAATTTCTAATAACTTTATCTTCGTTTCTAGCAGGAACTAAAACGGCATATTTGTATTTTGTTTCTCCAGTTGGATAAATAATAGGTTTTTTAAAAGCGCAAATTAAAAATAAAAGATAATACCAAGCTAGAAAAATAAAGACAATAATTGCAGCAATAATGAAGAAATTCAAATAACGGCAAAAATCACGAAAGAGATTCGTCATTTTAATTACGAGTTCATCAGATTCAATCAAAAAACTTATTAAAGTTTGCATATCTAGATTATACATTGTTAGTTTATATTAGTAAATATTATAAAAAAGTGTAATAGTTTTGAAAACTAGATTATGTAATATTATAAATTGTATCGTTATTGTGGACTTTTTTTGAGTTTAATCCAGTTTTTAATTCTAGGCAAATATTCATTGATTGTGACTAAAGAAATACCTAAAACATTTAAACCTGCCGCTATATAGAATGTAAAATAAGGGACTGTATGAAAAACAAACAAAGAATAAATAGAACCTATAAATGGAGACAATCCAAAATAGCACGATGTAACTGAAGCCCCTAAATGTCTTTGGCAAACAAGCATGATACATACAGCTAATCCATATGTTAAAAACCCTAAGAATAAAATATTGATTGAATTTGGTATATTTGAAACTGCAATTGATTCGCCCATCACACAAGCAAATATGAGATCCACAAAGGCAGAACCAGTTGTTTTAATTAAACAAATTTTAACAGGATCTTGACCCGAAATTTTCTTAATCATATCAGTTTGAACGCCCCAAAGAATACAAGGAACTAAAATAAATATAGCGTTAACATCGAATGAAATTCCGTGTTCGTTTAGTGATAAAGATATACCACCAGCAACAATTAAACCAAGTCCAATCCATCCAAGCAATCCAAGTTTTTCTTTAAGAAAAATGACAGCAATAACAGCAACCACCACAATTTGAAATGATAATAATAAAGACGACGTTTCAGCACTAACCAATGTTAAACCATAGACCAAAAATATACTGGATAAAGCATCAGCTAAAATAATAAACAGCATTATTGGTTTTTCTTTCTTTTCAAATGGCTTATTTTTAAATGTTTTAGTAAATAATTTTTTATAAATATAAATCAAAAAGATAGCAACAGTGGCACCGAAATACATAAAAGTAACGCTCATAAAAGTAGGTAAAGAAGAGCCCCATAAACTTAATAAAGGTACACTAAAAGCGTATGTAAAAGCACACATTAAGAGAATTAAAATATATTTTGTTCTTTCTTTTGTTTTGTTCATTTAATGTCAATTTTCCTATCTTTATAATAATAATCTTTATCGTGAGCACCTATATTACGAACAACACGACATGGATTTCCGTAAGCCACTACATTGCTTGGTATATCTTTAGTAACAACGCTACCTGCGCCAATTACGGAATTATCACCAATGTTTACACCAGGCAAGATTGTTGAATTTGCTCCAATCCAAACATTGTTTCCAATATGTACATCTATATTAAATTGATAACCTTTTCTTCTTAGTTCAATTTCAATAGGATGTCCAGGAGTTGCAACAATAACTCCAGGCCCAAACATTACATTATCGCCAATAAAAATATTACCATCATCAACTAACGTTAGATTAAAATTTCCGTAAACATTATTTCCGCAAAAAACATGTTTACAACCAAAATTCGCATGTAAAGGTGGCTCAAAATAACAACCTTCGCCAATTTTTCCAAACATTTCAATTAATAATTTTTGGCGTTTTTTAATTTCAGAAGGACGGGTAGCATTATAATCATAAAGTAATTCCATTCTTGTCATTTGCTCATGAGCAATTTTAGAATCTCCAGGTTCATATAATTTTTCTTCATTCATTCTCTTTCTGTTTTCGCTTAAATCCATATTTTTCCTAAATAATTTACTAGATTATATATAAAAGATTATGATAATTCTATAAAGAAAAAGAAAACATATAACTAATAAAAAACATTTACAAAAATAATATATAATAAGCCCATGGAATCTTTAAAAGAATTATTTAAGATCGGTCCAGGACCTAGTTCTTCCCACACAATGGGGCCTGAAAAAGCATGCATCTATGTTTTAAACACTCACAAAGAAGCTAATAATTTTGTTGTTACATTATTTGGCTCTTTGGCACTAACTGGAAAAGGCCATTTAACTGATAGAATAATCGCAAACACTCTTGGAAAAACAAGAACAAAAATAGTTTTCAATATTAAAAGAAAAACGCTACCTCACCCCAATTATTTCATCATTCAATCTTTTGTTGATGACAAACAAATTGCAAAAACTGAATGCATTTCTATTGGTGGTGGTAACGTAATTATTAATGGTAATTTACAAAATTCTAAAAATGTTTATTCCTTCAAGAATTTCGAAGAAATTAAATGTTATTCTCTAAAAAATAATATTTCGTTACCTGAAATTGTCTATAAATTTGACGATTCAGATATCAAAGATTATTTAAATCAAATTTACGACGTAATGATTGATTCTATTCATAGAGGTTTAAAAAATACAGGGGATTTACCAGGGATTTTGCATTTAAAAAGGAAAGCGAGTTATCTTCAAAAACCAAATATCGATAATGAAGATGACGAAAATAGGCATATTAGAGTAATCTCAAGTTACGCTTATGCAGTAAGTGAAGAAAATGCAGCCGGCAGTATAATAGTTACTGCTCCGACTTGTGGTTCATGTGGAGTTTTACCTGCAACACTTTATTATTTACAAACTCGATATAATATTAAAAGAGAAGATATAATTGACGCATTAGCAGTTGCTGGTTTAATTGGCGTTATATTTAAATCTAACGCTTCGATTTCAGGCGCATTCGCTGGTTGTCAATCAGAAATTGGCACAGCTTGTTCGATGGCAAGCGGAGCGGCCAATTTCTTAAAAAGCAATTCAAATATAGAAACAATTGAATGCGCTGCAGAAATTGGTATGGAACACTTTTTAGGATTGACTTGCGATCCTGTTAAAGGATTAGTACAAATTCCTTGTATCGAACGTAATGCTGTTGCTGCTTTAAGAAGTGTTGAAAATGCTTCGTTAGCAATGTTTTTAGAATCAACAAGAAAAATCAGTCTTGATACAGTCATTAATACTATGTATGAAACTGGTAAAGATTTGAACAACAAATACAAAGAAACTTCTAAAGGCGGATTAGCTAAAAATTATAAAAAGAAGTAGGATTTGCAGGGGATATTACTTTTTATCCTTTAAATTCTTGCGTTTTTTATAAGACTTAATTGCGCGTCTAATCTTCTTTTGGTTTCCCATTGGGCAAGATGAACATTCACCAGTTGGTTTATGTTGTATTCTTGGCAAAATTGACTTAAAGAAAATGATACTTCCTAAAATCAAAATTACGATTATTAAAATTATTATATCTACAATTGTCATATTAAAGTTACCACCCATCCAATGCAACCAATTATTGTTCCAATTACCCAAGCAACACATATTTGGAACATAACGGCAAATATTGTATTTTTCACACTACCTAATTCTTGTCTCATCGCACCAATCGCACCAATACAAGGTGCACTAAACATATTGAAAGCCATATAAGCATAAGCGCTCCATCCATTAAAGAAACTAAATGCGCTGCTTTCAAAGATATTTGTTGCTCCACTAACGTTAGCAATTACTCCCATCGAAGAAATTACTTGTTCTTTTGCAACTAATCCTTGAATTGAAGAAACTGTTGCGGCCCAAGACCAGTGTCCGCCAAGCATAGGATAAAAAATCCAAGCAAAGGCGTTTCCGATTCCAGCTAACATCGATTTATCAATAGTAACGGTTTCATTATCAACATATTCCCAAGTCCAAGTAAACGAAGATAAAGTCCGTACAATTACCGAACAAAACAAAATTATTGTTCCGGCTCTTTTAATAAAAGAAATTGTTTTATCCCAAACATCGCGAGCAACATATTTAGGTGATGGCAATTTATATTCAGGTAATTCGCTAACAAAATTTGTATGTTCATTCTTGAATACAAACTTTTTAAATATAAAACCAAATAATAATATCAAAAATATAGCTAAGAAATAAAAACTTAAAGAAACAACCCATGCCCAACTACCAAAGAAAACGCTAGCAAATATCGATAAAATTGGTAATTTAGCACTACAAGGCATAAATGGAGTTAAAATAATTGTCGATTTTCTTTCGTTAGGATCTTCAACAGTTCTAGCAGTCATAATTCCTGGAACCGAACAACCGGTTCCAACAATAAAAGGAATTAAAGATTTTCCACTTAAACCAAATTTATGAAAGACTCTATCTAAGAAAAAAGCGATACGTGACATATAACCAGAAGTTTCAAGAACAGATAAACAAATAAACAAAACAATTAACTGAGGAATAAAATTACATACTGCCCCAACCCCAGCCACAATTCCGTTTTGAACCAAAGAAACGCTCCATTCAGAAGCCCCAAGACCTGTTAGCCAACTAGCTAATAAAGGCCCAAGACCCTCGATATTTACATCCGCCACCCACGTAATACTAAAGAAATTAAATTCTAATTCTGTAGTGCCATTAAATAAAGCATCAACTAAATTTACAGTTAATCCACCAACTAAACCAACTGACAACATATAAACTAAAGCCATAATAAATATAAAAATAGGAATAGCTGCCCATTTATTAAGTAAAATTTTATCTAATTTATCAGTAAAACTTTCTTTGTTTGAGGTTTCTCGAGCATCATTTACACATTCATCTTTTACATCAACAATAAAATCATAACGCAAAGAAGCAATTAATTGCTCTCCATCCATCTGATATTTTTCTTCAATTTTTTCATGATCTTTTTTTGTTTGATCAGTCATCAAAACCTTAAAATCACGATCTTCTTCAATAACTTTAACAGCACAAAATCTTGAATTAGGTTTTTTGTCAATTTCTTCAATTTTAGAAATTAAAGTTTCAACATCTTCAGGATAAATTTTTATTTGCGCATTCTTTTTGTATTCTTTATTTTTAACAACATTAATTAAATTATCGATTCCATATCCAGATTTGGCACTTATTTTAACAAATGTGCATCCAAATCTTTCGCTCATTTTAGCTTCATCAATAAAAATCTTTTCTTTTTCTAACAAATCAAACATATTTAAAGCGACAACAACATCACAATCAAGCTCTAACAATTGTGTAGTTAAATATAAACTTCTCTCGATAGATGTGGCATCAACAATATTTATAATTAAATCTGGCCTATCATCCAACACATAACGCCTACTTACTTCTTCTTCGCTTGTATATGGAGAAAGAGAATAAATTCCTGGAAGATCAACAACAGTAATATCTGTTCCTTTAATAATTCCTTCTTTTCTTTCTATAGTAACTCCGGGCCAGTTTCCAACTTTTTGATTACTTCCAGTTAAAGCATTAAAAAAAGTTGTTTTTCCTGAATTTTGATTTCCTACTAATGCAACTTTCATACTATATAACCTTTATATCAATACCTTTCATATCTTTTTTTCTAATACATAACTCATAACCACGAAGTTTTATATCGATTGGATCTCCAAGTGGAGCAATTTTTCTTACTTCTATCTCCACTCCTTTTGTAATTCCCATATCTAATAAGCGCCTACGTAATGCAGCGTTATCATTATGAAGACCAGTTACAAAGCACTTTTGCCCACGTCTAAGATTATAAAGATGGCCTTCATCACCACTCTTTAGCCTTTTATCCTCGTTTCTCATTTAATTCTCCTATAGTTAACTAGAGTTAACTTTTACATTGAATAATTTATTATATGAATTGCTCAAAGTCAAGAAAAAAAGTTAACTCTAGTTAATTTTTGTAATATAATACAATTATGAAAAATTTAACAAAGTCTATCGAAGACTATTTAGAAACTATATACATTATAGAAATTAAAAAACAAAAAATTCATTCAGTAGATATTGCTGATTCTTTAGGCATTTCAAAACCGGCCGTAAATAAAGCGATGAATGAATTAATTTCGTTAGGATATATCCAAAAAAAACCATACGAAGATGTAACTCTTACAGATTCCGGCCGTAAAATTGCTAAACAAATTTATCATAAACACACCACAATAAAAAAATTCTTAATGTCAATTGGTGTAAGCGAAGAAACTGCTGAACATGATTGTTGCCTAATCGAACATGTTGTATCAAAAGAGACATTTAATAAAATTGAAGAAAATTTAATTAAGAATGACAAATAATCAACACTTGTCATTTTTATTTTTGGTTGATTTAGTCTAAAATAAACAAAGTGAGGAATGATAATATGGAACAAGACATGTTAGAACCATTAAAAATATATAATAAAGAATTAAAACAAAAGTACAAGGATACTGCTAACAAAATTTTTGATGAGTTAGTTGATGAAGCTAAAACTGATGTTCCTTTAAATAGAAAAACTGTTGCTTTATACAATTTGGCTTGTTCAAATTTAAATAAAGCCAAGAGAAAGTTAACAAGTAAAAAAGCCACAAAGGTACTATTAATCATTTTTACATGTATCGCTTTTGTAGTAGCTATTTTAATGATTATTCTAGGCTGTACCAATAGCGAAATGCTTATTGCTGGTATCGTTACAGGAATAGCTCTAAT
>Ga0172378_10006251_pt1 | contig 11135 bp, 7 predicted proteins | sample GrowelOW332metaG_FD_119755 | JGI IMG/M metagenome (GOLD analysis project Ga0172378, IMG submission 119755) | Groundwater microbial communities from an aquifer near a municipal landfill in Southern Ontario, Canada - Pumphouse #3_1 metaG | ecosystem: Environmental > Aquatic > Deep subsurface >... | reverse complement strand
GAATCTTTATTTAAACCATTTTTAATTACTTCTCTAAAAAGCATAGAATCATCTACTACTAAAACCCTTATTTTTTTATTAATTATAAACGCCACCCCCAGCCAATTAAAAATTATGACAAATTTATTCGTTTTCATATCTATTATCGGAATATTTTCTATTTTCTTTATCTTTTTTTCAATATTTATTTAAAAGAATTATAAAATATTTTAAATAAATAAATTTTGATAAAATAAAAACCCTATAATTTTTAAAAATCACAGGGTTTTAAATAATATGGAATCGATATTTAACGGTTAGTACTTTCCAAAATCTTCCTCAAGTGAAATAATTTTCTCACCGGGAATATTTTCTGCTGTAATTTTCGTTTCTATATTCCGGCTCTTTAAAAGCTCTTTTAATTTATTAACAGTATCAGAGTCCAGCTTTGTATTTTTATCCTTTACTTCTTCTTCTTTTAGCTTAAACTCATTTACTTTATTCTTTAAAAGCTGAGCCTGGTTTGATAATTCCTCAGATGCTGCAGCACTTTCTTCTGAAGTGGCTGTATTTGTCTGTGTTACCTTTGATACTTCTTCTATTGCCTGATTTATCTGGGCTATGCCTGTTGCCTGTTCATTTGAGGAAGCTGCTATACCGGCTAATAAATTTGAAACCTCGCCTACCTGCTCTGCTATGGTAAATAATGATTTTGAGGTTTCCCCCGCCAGTTTCTTTCCCTTTAAGGATTTATTTATGGATTTATCAATGAGGATTGCTGTTTCTTTAGCTGCCTGAGCACTTCTTCCTGCTAAATTTCTTACCTCTTCTGCTACTACTGCAAAGCCTTTTCCATACTCACCTGCTCTTGCAGCCTCAACTGCTGCATTTAATGCCAGCATATTTGTCTGGAAGGCTATGTCATCTATTACCTTTATTATCTTGCCAATGTCATCTGAAGAGCTGCTTATCTCATCCATAGCCTCCAGCATACCTGCCATTTTCTTCTTTCCATCCTCTGCATTTCCCTTAGCAATTAAAGACACATTGTTTGCTTTATTTGCGCTCTCTGCATTTTCATTGGTCTGAGCTGCGATCTGTGTTATTGCTGCTGTTATTTCTTCTACTGAGCTGGCCTGCATAGATGCACCCTGGGATAAGTTCACAGATGAATCAGATACCTGTTTAGATCCTGCTGCTACCTGCTCTGATACTGTATATATATCCCCAAATGCATCATTTAGAGATTTTATTATATTGTTAATTGAATCAGATATGGCTCCAAAATCACCTGCATATCTTTTATCTATTGAAACCTTAAGATTACCAACTGATATCTCTTGAAGCACCTGACTTACCTCTGTGATTATACCTCTTAAGCCTGTAACCATCCTGCTCATTTCGTCTTTTATTACTGCATAGTCTCCATTATAACTGCCTTCCAGCTCAGCATTTAAGTTTCCGCCTGCTAACTCTCCAAGTACAATTGTGGTTTCCTCTATAGGTCTTGTTAACTCATCTATGGTTTGGTTTATTCCATTTATAATTTTCAGGTAATCACCTTGTAAATTTGCAGTTTCTGCTCTGCATGACAGGTTCCCTGAATTTGCCTCATTTATTAGCTTCTTAGTTTGAGTAAATAGCTCTGTAAATGAATTTCTGACAAGTGCCAGGTTATTGATTATTATTTTAAAATCTCCCTTATACGAGATAGAAACCTCTCCCGGGTCTTCCCCCCGCCCCAGTAAAGCCAGGTAGTCTGATGAGTATTTAATAGGAGCTGCAAAGGCTGCAGTTAAATTATTAATTTCTGAAAGTAGTTTCCCCCAATCTCCGCCGTAACTGTCCTCATTTGCTTTTACTTCAAGATTTCCCTCTTCTACTGAGTAAGTCAGCACCGAGACTTCACTTATTAATCCATTAATAGTATCAATACATACATTTATACTGTTTTTTACATCTGCGTAATCACCATAATAATCATCTGATATTTTATCCGGAATGCTGCCGCTGCTTATATTATTCATATACTTAGTCATTACTTTTATTTTTTGAACAAATCCATCAACTATCTCATTCATTCCCGAAATTAGTTCTGCCCATCCATCTTTAAAAGAATCAGCATCCCCTCTTCTTTCTAAATCTCCATTTATTACTGCATCTATAAGCACCTTGGTTTCCCCATTTATCTTATCTAATGTTTCTGTAAGATTATTTACACCATAACCTAATATATCTTTATCAGATTTAGGCTCATACTTTTGATTAAAGTCACCCTTAGATATTTTATCAACTATATCAGCTTCCTCTTTAATATTTAAAGCCATTTCTGCAAAGGCCTCAGTCAGCTCTCCAATCTCGTCTTTATCCTTAACCTGACCCAGCTGTAAATCTACATCTCCCAGGGCTAATTTCTTAGCATTTAGAGTAAGCTTTCTCAGCCTTTTTCCTAAGCTCATTGAAAATAAACATCCTATTACCAAGGAAATAATTATAAGTGCCAGAAGTCCTGTAACTGTAATTATCTGTATCAGTTTGTTAGCAGCCTGCTGAGCTTTATTACTGTTTTCTGCATCAGATGCATTTTCCTTTATTAACATAGTAAGACTTGCTTCTGCTGATTTTCTTTGGCTTTCAAATTGTGAATTAAGGGCTAAGGCATCATCTTTTTTATTTTCTTTTAATAAGTTTAAAGCCTTTGTCCTTATATCTCCATATACAATTAAATTAGCTTTAAAAGTATCAAAAATTGATTTTTCTTTGGGTGTTTTAATTTTTTTTTCATAAGAAGCTATAAGTTTATCATTTTCTTTTGCAGCACTGTCAATATTATTTATATGTACTAAAATGGCTGCAGTATCCTCTTCTAAAAACGAAGCTAAATATTCTCTGCTGGATTCTTTTAAGTTTCCCTCTATCTGGTTAATAAGTTCAATATTAAGCAGGTTATTATTATATAAATTATCGTAATTAGTACTTAGCTTATTAAGACCAATAAGAGCTGTCCCTCCGATTATAAAAATTAAAACACATATCGCTGTAATGCCTATATTTATTTTACTTCCTATTTTTCTATTTCTAAGTACATTCATAATATATCCTCCAACTTAAGCTAAATCGCTGATAGCATCTATTTCGTCATCGCTGATTATTTTATTGCAATCAAGTATTATCTTCACACCGCTTTTTGTATTTCCTATGGAGCTTATGTATCTGTTATTTGAATTGCTGCCAATCTCCGGAACTTCAGTAAATTCATCATCAGAAATATTCATTACTTCTGAAACTCTGTCTACTATAAGTCCCACATATATTTCATCTAATTGGACTATAATAATGCAGGTTCTGTCATCGTACTTAATTTCTTTCTTTTTAAACCTAAGTCTTACATCCATTACCGGGATTATCTTTCCTCTCAGGTTTATCATACCTTTAATATATTCAGGCAGCTGAGGTACAGCTGTTATGGGCTGAATGCCAACTATTTCCAATACGTTTTTTATCTCTATGCCATAATCTTCCTTGTCTATGGTAAATATTAAGAACTTTCCCTTTTGGGTATCTTCTTCTTGGATTATATCCATTTCTTCATTACTCATAAAATTGCTCCTTTATATTAAATTAAGCCTGCCGCATCGATTATCAGACTGATGTTTCCATCACCTAAAAGAGTACATCCTGATATGCCCTTTAACTTTTTAAAGTATTTAGGCAGAGGCTTCATTACAATCTGCTGCTGACCAATTATAGAATCAGCAAAAAGGCATATCTTATTTCCTTCGTAATTTATCATTATTATTATCCCATCATTAATATCAACTGTGGAAGTTTCATTTTCAAACAGCTCATATAATTTAATAATCTTATAGCATTGTCCTTTTGACATCACCATCAAATTGCCTTCTAAGTCCCGTATAATATCCTTCTTATCCGGTTTAAAGGACATAGCAACTGATTTTACCGGAATTGCATATACTGAGGTTCCTATTTTTATTAAAAGTCCATCTATAATAGCCAGGGTAAGAGGTACTTTTATGGTTATTTTTGTCCCCTGATCTTTTTTGCTGTCTATATAAACCTGGCCTCTCATTGCTTCAATATTTTTAGCAACTACGTCCATTCCAACTCCTCTGCCGGAATACTCAGTAACCTTTTCATTAGTGGAAAATCCAGGCTTTAAAATAAAGGAGTATACATCTTTATCTGTTAATTCATCAATTGATTTTTGAGTCAGCCCCTGCTTTATTGCCTTATTATATATCTTCTCTTTATTTAATCCGCCTCCGTCATCTGTAAGTACCAGATAAACGTCTCCTCCTTCGCTTTTAGCTTCTAATTTAAGATGTCCTTTTTCACTTTTGCCTTTATCAATTCTATCTTTATTTTCTTCTATACCATGATCCATTGAATTTCTTGTCAGGTGCATCAGGGCATCAGAAAGCGGATCTATCAGGTTTTTATCAATTTCAGTATCCTCCCCGATTAGCGTAAGCTCTGCATCTTTTTTAAGATTTTTACTCATATCCCTGACTATTCTGTTCATCTTTTTAAATACAGGACTTATTGGTACAAGCCTCATTGTCATAACTACATCCTGTATATCATTTATTATTTTTTTCAGAAGTCTGGCTGATTTATCAAAATTCTCAGACTTAATATTAGCTATAGCCGGATTTTTGGTTACCATGGATTCTGCTATTACCAGCTCTCCAACAAGATCCATAAGCTTATCTACATTCTCTGTATTTACATTTAAGCCGCTCTTCCCGGATGGCTTACTTTTTTCACCCGGTTTATCTGTCTTAACTTCCTTTTTTACGTCAATATCTTCTTTATATTCTTTTATATCAACAGATTCTATGAATGAAGTTTTTTCAATGATATCTAGAATTTCTTCCTGTTTTTTATCAGTAGTAAATATTAATTTAAAGCCATTTTTCTGAATTTCTTCAGAGCTTAAATCATTTTCAGCAATATCTTTTGGGCAGTACTCAGTATCTTTTATGAAGGGCTCCATATTTCTAAGCAGTGTAAAGGCTCTTATATTTTCCATTAGGCAGTCTTTTTCAAAACGAACAACTGCTTCATATTTTATTTCTTTAATATCACTTTGTTTATCTCTGCTGCTTAATGATTTAATAAGCTCCTCAATTTTACTTATAAGATCCCTGCCCTCCGTTAAAGTTTCTTCTCCATTTTCTACCTTCTCTACTTCTCCTCTGATAAAATCCATACTGGCAAGGGATAGATCAGTAATTTCCGAAAAATCAATATTCAAGCTGCTGTTTTTTCTAAGGAGATCAAACATATCTTCCATCTTATGGGCAACAAATGCTATGTTATCAAATTTCATCATAGCCGAGTTGCCTTTTATGGTATGCATTATCCTAAATATCTCATCTATTCTGCCTTTTAGATTTCCGTCTTTTTCAGAAGATAAAATAATGTCTTCCAGCTCTTCCAGAAGTGTTTTACTCTCTTCAATGTACATTTGGAGAATAGGATCTCCAGCTTTTTCGCTCATTTACCCACCTTCTTATTCAGGAAACATTCCCATATTTTACTAATAATTTATTTCTTTTTAATGGCAGAACTTAAAGAAACGCATTCTGCCATTTATCCTTCATATAATTTTTACTTTAAAAGCTGGAGAGCCAAGTCTGTCTCAATCTCTCCGTTTTCTATAAGCTGCTTTATCTTTTCTATAGTATCTATGTTCAGTTCTATTTCCTTACTTTTTATTTCCTCTTCCTTTAGTTTAAATATACTTACATTATCTTTAAGAAGCTGCGCCAGTTTAGACAATTCCTCTGATGCTGCTGCACTTTCTTCTGAAGTAGCTGTATTTGTCTGAGTAACCTTTGATACTTCTTCAATTGCCTGGTCCACCTGGGCTATGCCTGTAGCCTGTTCATTAGAAGAAGCTGCTATTCCTGCTACAAGATTTGTAGCTGCCTCTACCTGTTTTGCTATTTTAAATAATGCATTTGAAGAACTTGCTGCCAGTTTCTTTCCGTTTTCTGATTTTTCAATGGATTCATTAATCAGAATTGTTGTTTCCTTTGCTGCCTGAGCACTTCTTGCTGCCAGGTTTCTTACCTCTTCTGCAACTACTGCAAAGCCCTTTCCATATTGTCCTGCTCTTGCAGCCTCAATTGCTGCATTTAATGACAGCATATTTGTCTGGAAGGCAATATCGTCTATTACCTTTATTATCTTGCTTATGTTATCTGAAGAACTGCTTATCTCATCCATCGCTTCAAGCATATCAGACATTTCTTTCTTTCCTTCTTCAGCATTTTTCTTAGCAGCCTGTGTTGCCCTATTTGCTTTATTTGCATTAGCTGCATTTTCTTTTGTCTGAGCCGCTATTTCTGTTATCGCTGCCGTTATCTCTTCTATGGAGCTGGCTTGAAGTGAAGCGCCCTGGGATAAGGTAACAGATGAATCAGATACCTGTCTTGAGCCTGCTGCTACCTGCTCTGATGCTGTTTCTATTTTTCTTAATGTATCATTTAAAGATTCTATTATTGAATTAAGTGAATCAGATACAGCTCCAAAATCTCCCTGATAGGTTTTATCGATTGTTATCTTAAGGTTTCCCCTTGATATTTCATCTAATTTAGCCTCTTCATCCTCTACTATTTCTCGAAGTGATGCTGCTGTATTATTTACTGAATCCTTTATTGCCGCAAATTCGCCGTTATATTCACCCAAAACCTCAGCTTTCAGGTTTCCCTTCCCTATTTCTCCAAGGACATATGACGCTTCTTCAATAGGTTTTATCACCTGGTCCAGTGTCTCATTTATTCCATCAACTATTTTTATAAATGCTCCATGTAAACTGCCGGAATCAGCTCTGTAAGATAAGTTTCCAATCTTAGCTTCTTCAGTAAGTTTAATAGTTTGGGAGTATAATTCATCAAAGGAATTTCTCACCAATCCTAAGTTATTAGTGATTAACTTAAAGTCTCCTTTGTAAGAATCTTCAGCCTCTCCAGGGTCTGTCCCCTGTCCAAGTAATGATAAGTATTCTGATGCATATTTAATGGGAGATACAAATGCTTCAATTAATTTATTTATGCCGGCTAATAATTCTCTCCAGTCTCCGCTGTAATGATCCTCATTTCCTTTAGCTTCAAGATTACCGTTTTCTACTGCATCAACCAGCAGATTAGTTTCTCCGATAAGTCCATTCATAACGTCAATACAATTGTTCAGATTATTTTTTATGTTATTAAAATCACCATAATAGACCTCTGTTATTTTTTCCGGAATATCACCGCTGCTTATCTTCTCTATATATGATGCTGTCATGTTAAGAGGTTTAGTAAATGTTTCTATCAGCTTGTTTATTCCGTCTGTAAGTGCACTCCATCCGCCTTTGTATTTATCTATATCCAGCCTTGCGTCTAGTTCTCCATTTTCAACATTTTCAACAACATCATTAATTTCCTCAATAATGGCCTTAATAGTTGTAATCATGGATACTAGTTCTACTCCCAAAACGTCCTTTTCTGATTTAACATCTACATTTACATTGAAATCTCCAGCTGCTATGCTCTTAGCAACAGCTGTATGCTGCTTAATATTTTCTATCATCATACTAAAAGATATGAAAAGCTGCCCTATTTCATCTTTTCTTTCAGTTCTGATAAGATCAATATTTATATCACCCTGGGACATAGCATCAGCTGATTTTTTCAGCTTAGACAAGCTTTTATTAATCAGCATTATCAGACAAAGCCCTATTAGAACTGATGATATTATCACTAAAATAAATATAAAGATTATTATTGAATAGGAAGATTTATATATTGAATTATTTAAACTATTTTCAGTATTGGCCTCATCTTTGTATATATTAATAAGTACATCCAGATTCTCTACAGCTGCCTTTCTGTTCATATCAATATTACCTATCATTTTACTTAATTCATTAAAATTCTTTTGATTAATAAGTGTTTCAATTCCCTCAAGAGACTTATTATAGGAATTAAAGCTTCCACTGAAATTTCCAAAAGCTATTTTAGTATTCTCAGACTTACTGATTTTGCTGTAATCAGATAAAAGAGTTTTATCCTGAGCCGCTTTACCCTTAATATATTCCAAATGATCTGAGGCATACTCCTTATCTGCAATTACACTAAGATATTCAGCTCTTTCATACTCAATATTTGACTGAAGTTTTGATAAAAGCTGTATAGGTGCCAGCTTATTATCATATATATTCTGGCTGTTATTTTGGATTTTCTTCATATCAGATATAGATATTACTGTAACGATAAGAGATAAGGCTATTATGATTATAAACCCTGCCCCCAGCTTATATTTTATTTTTAGATTTTTAAAGGATTTATTTAAAAATTCTAAAAATTGATTAGGTGATGATTTTGATAACTTAAATGAATTCCATAACTTCAATGATTTCAATGACTTCAATGACTCCCATAATTTTAATGACTTCATTGATATCCCCCCTTAAATAAAATTTTATAAGCTGAATATTATGTTAAAATTCACCGCTTATTTTCATATTAAAGAAATTATATAATAACATTTTGGCTGTTAATTTACAAATTATGCAATATCCTAAAATTAACTGGATCCAACTATTGACAGCTTTGTTTCCGCCAGTAAATCTATTTCATAGTTAAACTTATTATTGTATGCATCCTCTTTCTCAGCTCTAATAACCGGTCTGTCAGGAAAATTTCTATTTTGCCTTAATATATTGCCCGTTATACCATTTGATAGTTTAACCTGGCAGCCAATAGGGTATATTGAGAAGGTCTCTCTAAATTTAGTAATGATTACAGGATCAAAAATAGTTCCGGCCCCCCCTAAAATATACTCATATGCTTCATTTGGGCTAAATCGGCTTCTATAGCTTCTATTCGCAGCAATTGCAGTATACACATCACATACGCTTATAATTTTTGCTATATAGTTTATGTCCTTACCTTTTAGTCCCGTTGGATATCCCTTACCATCATATCTTTCATGATGGTGCAGTACACCATAGAGTATTCCGGGGTCTTTAAGTCCAGATTCTATAAGTGCATCGAATCCCAGCTTTGGATGTTGTTTTACTATATTGTATTCCTCCGGTGTAAGCTTCCCTTTTTTATTTATTATACTGCTTGATATTTTTGTCTTTCCTATATCATGAAGAATAGCTGAGAGTCCTATGGTTCTCATTACCTTTGGCCCTAAATTGATAGCTTTGCCCAAAAAAATAGACATAATAGCAGTATCTAAGCAATGCACATATGTATAATCATCATAACAATTAATTTCATATAGATTTGTATTTATAATGTCAGATTCCATAATGTCGCCTACCATATTATCAACTACATCCATAAGATCCCCGAGGACTTTAGAATTTTTATCTAAAAGCTCGTCAAAAATATTTGGAAGCTTAGATAAAGTATCCTGCTTTAGTTTTTCAATTTTTTCTTCAGCATGAATTAATGTTTCATTATCATGGCTTTCTTCATTTTTACAATCTTTTTCAGCATTTTCTGGTTTTCCATCTTTTATGAATACAAAAAATACTCCATTTTCTATAAGTCTTTTTTTCATGCGAGCTTCGAGTTTTTGCCCCTTTGCCAGGATTAGTACACCGAATTGATTATATATACTTTTGCTGATTATTTCATTTCCTCTTATGTTTTTAACTAATTCAAGTCTCATTTAACACCTCTGAATTTTCACAAAAATAAAATCCTAATTTCATTATCGTAGAGTTTCTGAGAAACTTTAGCATTTTTTGAAAAAAAATCGTCCCAATCGCCCCTGGGGCAAGTTTTCACCCCAGGGGCGGGAAAATGTGGTAAAAAAAATGAGCATCAGTGGTAATTTCAAAACCACTAATGCTCAATTAATTTTTTGTTTCATTATTTCAACAATTTAAGTGCTGCAATATATTCCATATTTCTTGCAGATACTATCTCTAAGGCTGCCATGTCTTTTCTCATATTTTCGACTTTACCTGAAAGCTGAATGATGGAATTAGACATTGCGTCATGGTCAGCTCTATTAGTTTCAGCTTTATCCACTAATATTCTTAAAATCCTGCCCTGTTCTTCCTGCTGAACCTTTATATATTTAACATCTTTTTTTAATCCGGATACGTCTTCCTTTAATCCAGACACATCTTCCTTTAATACAGATACGTCTTCCTTTATACCGGATATATCTTTCTTTATAGGATCTAACTTTTTATCTAATAAATTACTTATCATTTCGATTAACTCTTTATCCATATCATCACCACCTATCTTACTAAGTACATTCATTTTATCATTTTAAATATATGATATCAACTGGAAAAAATTACACCCCTGGGGCGATACCAGCCTCCACATATTTTCGATATGAATCTCTGTCACTGAAAAATGATAACACCAGTCCGCTGCAGATTAAATATTCCCTTTGATTACCGATATACATGGAATAGCTGCTCCATTTATAGCTTTCAGGTTTTTCTGTCATTTTCGCTCTCACCGGGTTCAAATGAATATATCTGCTGGTTTCAATCATTTGAGCATCTGATTCTATAAGCTCAGAAAAGTATCTGTCCTGAAACAAATGTCCCACGCAGTCATATTTTTCATTATAGTACTTTGCGTATTTACTATTTATTCTGCCTATAAATTCTCCTAATGGCTTTTCTCCAGTTTTAATTAACAGATGCACATGATTATCCATTAGACAAAAACTTATTATTTCATATTTTTCATTAAAATAATACTTTAGCGTTTCTTTAATCAATGTTAAATAATATGCAAAATCCTCATTATCTCTGAATATAACTTCTCTGTGATTACCTCTTGCAGTTACATGATAGCTGGCCCCTGGATACCATTTTCTTTTTGACGTTGGCATAATCAAAATCTCCCCTTTGTTTTCAAATAATTTTGTCCTACCTTTGATTATTCCCAACTCTTCCAGAATTCACCCCTGGGGCGATATCATCAAACTGCCATTCTCGGGAATAATAATAAAGAGGGAACTTATGTTCGCGGAGGTGATGGTAGTTATGTATGACAAGAAGGAAGTACTATTTTTTTTAAGAGAGCATTACCCAAATGAAAGCACAGAGGAAATTTGTAAAGAGTTAGGTCTGTCTAAAAGTACAGTATACACAT
>Ga0172378_10006250_pt1 | contig 11137 bp, 8 predicted proteins | sample GrowelOW332metaG_FD_119755 | JGI IMG/M metagenome (GOLD analysis project Ga0172378, IMG submission 119755) | Groundwater microbial communities from an aquifer near a municipal landfill in Southern Ontario, Canada - Pumphouse #3_1 metaG | ecosystem: Environmental > Aquatic > Deep subsurface >... | reverse complement strand
TGGCTAATAGGACAATTTAATTAAAACTGAGTGAAAAAAGAAAAAACTAAGCACAACAAAAGCTATATGTAATGCGGGTCTCAGCGGGTAATTCAACCGCAGTTCTTCGTTGCAACACCGCCAAATCTTTGATTTGTTAATTTATGATTTGAATTAATGTAAATCAAAGTTTTGGCTAAATGCAGATTTGAAAGTGGAGAGCTTCGAAAGCCCGCAAAACACTTAGCAAGACCGTTGTGCTTCATTATAAAAAACCTTAGTGCATAATGAAACTAAAAGAAAAATAGAACATTTTGATGAGGCTAGTCCTCTTTCTCTCTTTTATGAATTTGGTCTACTCCCAAATGAAATTAAAGAATCAATAATTGATACTTTTTCGCCATATTTTGAAAACAAACAAAATCTTGAAAGATATGCAGTGCCAGATTTTGTTTCGATAATTTGAATGATGTTCAATTACAGGTTAGTAAAATTGATAAGTCATCAATAAATATAAGAGAAGAAGCAAAACTCCTTGACTTTTATTCATCAATAGGCTCACAAGGTTTTAAGATTATTGATTTAGAAGTTTGCGAAGATAATTCGATTTTGAAATTACAAGATATGCAATCTTACAGCGATTTTTCGAAAAGAGGTATTCATACATCTCAGTTTTTATACAATCTCTGGATATACTCTAATTCTTCAAGGTTAGTCATTGAATACCATCTCCCTAATGGTGAAAAGTTTTTAGCTTCAGAAATTAGTTCAGACAATTTTAAAAACCACGCTGAGACTAATAGTTTATCTGAATTGCTTAAAGAAGTTAAGTTTACACCCTTCATAATTGATTACCAAAATAAAAATCCATTTGAGTCTTTAGCATATAGAATACCTCTCTTTTACCCAAAAAACTTACCTCCTAAGCGAGAAAAAATATATAGGTACTTTTTCATTCAAATACAGCTCCATTTTATAAAAAATACAGCACCTTTTTTATAAAAATGGTGCTGTATTTTGAGGTAATTACTACCTTTATTTTGAGCGAAAATATAGGTAGTAATTCATTTTAATATTGACAATCTCATTGTTTTTCTCTTGTTTTGTTTATATTTGTTGAATAGAGTATTGATTAAGAAACATAAAGAAAGAATAAAACAGATGAAGCTATCTTTTTGGAAAAAACGTTCGTTGCCCCTGTATCTACGTATCTTATTAGGAATGTTCCTTGGCGTATTGGCTGGCATTCTTGCTATTCAAGTAGGGGGTGAGGGCTTTCTGCAAGCATGGATAAAGCCCTTTGGTAGGGTGTTTATCAAGATGTTACAACTCATTGCAGTACCCTTAGTGTTTCTATCCTTGGTCAAGGGGGTGACAGGACTAGAAGATATTGGTCGTTTCTCCAAGATCGGACTAAAGGCTATTGTTATTTATATGTTTACCACGGTTTCTGCTATCACGGTGGGGTTGATTCTGGTACTTACCATTCAGCCTGGAAACCAGGTGGATGCTGCTAAGGCTAGTGAGATGCAGCAGAGCTATCGTAGTGTGGTGGACCAGAAAAAATCGGAGGCGCTGGCTACACGTGAGCAGGGCCCATTGTCGTTTTTAGAGGACATTATCCCCAATAATATAGTACGTGCTGCCAGTAATAATGGTAAGATGTTACAAGTCATCTTTTTCGCTATCTTCTTTGGGATAGCTGCTATCAGTCTGCCAAAGGAGAAGACGAAACCAGTGTTAAAGCTCTTTGATGGCTTGTATGATATTATTCTCACCATGGTCGATTATATTATTCGCTTTGCACCCTATGGGGTGTTTGCCCTGATGGCTGCCATGGTGGTGGATAATGCTGGTAGCTTATCTCTTTTTGCGGCATTAGGTCTGTATACCCTCACGGTGATGATGGGTCTCTTGTTTCTGATCTTTGCTTTTTACCCGCTATTGGTTCATCTGTTTACTAACATAAAGGTAGTTCATTTTATAAAGAGTATGTATCCCGTACAGCTTCTAGGTTTTACAACGAGCTCAAGTGCTGTAACCTTACCACTGAATATAGAGACGGCTGAGCGCGACTTGGGCATATCCGAAGAGATCACCTCTTTTGTGTTGCCTGTGGGAACGACCATTAATATGGATGGTACGAGCTGTTATCAGAGTATTGCTGTGGTGTTTATTGCGCAAGTGATGGGTATACATCTTGGTCTTGGCGAGATCATATCTATTGTGCTGTTAACCACTATCTCCTCTATCGGTACACCAGCTATTCCTGGTGGCAGTTATGTGATTCTCACCATGGTGCTTGCCTCCGTAGGTATTCCTGCAGAGGGGTTGGCTTTAATACTCGGTGTGGATAGACCGCTCGATATGTTGCGCACGGCTGTAAATGTTACGGGAGATGCTACTGTAGCCGCTATTATTGATAAGGGAGAGAGTCGAGAACTACAGAGGACGAATAGGGAGTAATATATCAAATTGCTTTTTGTGCAATCCGTAGTATTGTTAGAATGTGGTGGATAAATCTCCAACGAGGGTGCTTCATCTGGGATAAAGCCACTCTGTGGTAGCCATGTTCCATAGAGAGAACCGTAGGCAAAACTAAGGTCTTCTTTAGACCCTTGAAATTTGTACTTAGCATAGTGCGCTGCGGCTATATAGTTTGTCCTAACCCCTTTTTCGTTAATGGTGACCTCTTTAGGAATGGTAATGCAGGCTCTATACCGACATTTATGTAGAGGTGTTACTCTTGGATTGTCATATGGAATACCTATGAGCACGGCCTCTTCTGTAATCAAATGGTGAGCTTCTGCATAGCTCATTAGTTCTTCCCATCCTTTAGAAATACCTAATGTGTAACCATTCATGGTTTGAACATAGGCCACATGATATCCAGGAAGCGTGATGAGCTCTACCTCCTCTAATTTTTTGCTGGTGTTAACATGTAATAGGTCATGTGAATGTTCTGGAGAGTAAAACTTCTCTATGTGATTTTTTAAGTAGCCTGCAGGGGAAACATTGTGATGTTTCTTAAAGGCTCTCGAAAAGGAGGAACTAGAACTGTAGCCACATTCTAGTGCTATTTGAGCCATTGATTTATTCCGCATGGTACAAAGTTTGTTAGCCGCTCTTTCTAATCGTAAACGTTCAATGAAATGATGAGGCGTTTCACCTACGATAGAGGTGAAGATACGATGAAAATGAAACGAAGAGAAACAAGCAATGGTTGCAAGTTGCTCTAATGTTAAGGGCTCGGAAAGATGGTCGTGTATATAATTAAGAACAAAATGAATGCGTTCGTTATATATCTCTATAGAAGAGGAAAAACTCATACTATGGTTTTTTAAGAATATGCAAAAGTAAGGATTAATGGTAGGTTATGCAACACAATGGTTAATCTATTCCTTTTTTTTATTTCACAGGGGTAAAATAGTATATTTTTTACATAAAAGCTCTATTTTCTTACAGTATATCAATTGAATGAACTCTTTTCTTCCAATTTGTTTGGTTTTTATGAAAAAGAGCTTACCTTTGCATTTATGAAAGTAACAATGAGTCATACATCTATCAGCCTATCTATTCTCCATATTATTCATCTCGTGGTCGTGCCATCAAGAGTGTGAGTTAGGTTATGTATGTATTCTGTACGAAATATAAAACAAATTGAAAGCCTTTCTCACACATGTGAGAAAGGCTTTATTTTTTTAAAGAGATAAGACATGAAAAATTTATTACGGAGCTCTTTTAGTACGCAAGGACGCAGAATGGCGGGTGCGCGTGCTCTATGGATGGCCAATGGTATGAAAAAAGAACAATTGGGAAAGCCAATTATAGCCATTGTTAACTCGTTTACTCAATTTGTACCTGGACATGTTCATCTCCATGATGTTGGGCAACACGTAAAGGCGGAGATTGAAAAAGCTGGTTGTTTTGCAGCAGAATTTAATACCATTGCTATTGACGATGGTATTGCTATGGGACACGACGGGATGCTTTATTCGCTTCCATCACGCGACTTGATTGCCGATAGCGTGGAATATATGGTGAATGCACATAAGGCAGATGCTATGATTTGTATCTGTAATTGTGATAAAATTACTCCGGGTATGTTGATGGCTTCTATGCGACTAAATATACCAACTGTCTTTGTCTCGGGTGGACCGATGGAAGCTGGTGAACTAGATGGTAAGCATCTCGACTTAGTAGATGCTATGGTACAGTCGGCTGACCCATCCATCAGTGATGAACAAATAGCAAAGGTGGAAAAGAGTGCCTGTCCTACCTGTGGTTGCTGTTCTGGCATGTTTACTGCTAACTCGATGAATTGCTTGAATGAGGCATTGGGTATGGCACTTCCTGGAAATGGTACGGTGGTAGCAACACATGTCAACCGTCATAGACTCTTTATACAAGCAGCTAGACTCATTGTAAAAAATGCACTGCGTTATTATGAAGCGGGCGACGACTCTGTACTGCCTCGTAGCATTGCTACACGTGCTGCTTTTTTAAATGCGATGACGCTGGATATAGCCATGGGAGGGTCTACCAATACGGTACTACATCTCCTCGCTATTGCACACGAAGCTGGTGTAGAATTTACGATGGATGATATTGATGAACTCTCTCGCAAGACACCTTGTCTATGTAAAGTGGCTCCTAACTCGCCTATTTATCATATGCAAGAGGTCAATCGTGCGGGTGGTATTCTCGCTATCCTTGCTGAGTTAGCAAAAGCTGGCTTGATAGACACATCGGTGAGACGTATCGATGGACATACGTTAGAAGCAGCCATTGCCAACTATGATATAACATCTCCTACCATTTCCGAGAATGCAACAAGAATATATAAAAGTGCACCTGCAGGCGCTTTTAATCTGCAGATGGCCTCACAAGAATATTATTATAAAGATTTAGATACGGATAGAGCAGATGGCTGTATACGCGATAAAGCACATGCTTATAGCACAGATGGTGGTTTGGCAGTGCTTAAAGGAAATATAGCACAAGATGGCTGTGTGGTAAAAACAGCTGGTGTTGATGCAAGTATATGGGTGTTTAAAGGACCTGCTAAAGTGTTCGATTCGCAAGATGCAGCATGTGAGGGTATCTTAAAGGGAAAAGTAGTGAGTGGTGATGTAGTGGTGATTACCCATGAAGGTCCAAAAGGTGGACCAGGTATGCAAGAGATGTTATATCCTACCTCCTATATCAAATCGCGCCATCTGGGCAAAGAATGTGCACTAATCACCGATGGTAGATTTAGTGGTGGTACCTCTGGTTTAAGTATCGGACATATATCACCCGAAGCAGCTGCTGGCGGCAATATAGGTAAATTGATGGATGGTGACATCATCGAAATAAACATCCCGAAACGAAGCATTAATGTGTTACTCTCGGATAAGAAACTGGCGGCTCGCCCAATGCGTCCGCTAACACGCAATCGATATGTGCCAAAGAGCTTAAAGGCATACGCTAGTATGGTAAGCTCTGCTGATAAAGGTGCAGTGAGAATGATTGACGAATATTAATTTTTAACCCCTTAGAACTTATGAAAAATGAGCTAATTTCTGGAGGTGAAATATTTATCCGTTCCTTGAAAGATCATGGAGTAGGTACAATTTTTGGTTATCCTGGTGGCGCTATAATGAAAGTTTTTGATGCATTGTACGATTATAGAAAAACGTTGCATCATGTGCTAGTGCGTCACGAACAGGGTGCTATTCACGCTGCACAAGGATTTGCCCGTTCTTCGGGTGAGGTAGGGGTCTGTTTGGTAACCAGTGGACCAGGTGCAACCAATACCATAACAGGTATTGCCGATGCAATGATAGATAGTACACCCGTGGTGGTGATTGCTGGACAGGTGTCCACCGATATGTTAGGAACAGATGCTTTTCAAGAGATTGATTTGGTAGGTGTTACACAACCCATCACCAAATGGAGCTTTCAGATTCGTAATCCAGAAGATGTGGCATGGGCTGTGGCACGCGCTTTTTATATTGCAAAAAGTGGTAGACCAGGTCCTGTTGTGTTAGATTTTACAAAGAATGCACAGATAGAAAAGGCGCAATATCGTCCTACTACAATCGATTTTATTCGTAGCTACGTGCCAATACCTGCCACCGAATTAGGTGCAGTGGAATGTGCTGCTGCGCTGATTAACACGGCACAACGTCCACTAGTATTAGTGGGACAGGGTGTGGAGTTAGGAGATGCGCAAAAGGAGCTACTTGCTTTCATTGAGAAAGCACAACTACCCGTTGCTTGTACTCTTTTAGGACTTTCGGCTTTGCCCTCTAATCATCCTTTGAACAAAGGTATGTTGGGCATGCATGGTAATCTTGGACCGAACGTAAACACCAATAATTGTGATGTGCTGATTGCCGTGGGTATGCGTTTTGACGATAGAGTGACCGGCAATTTGGCCACGTATGCTAAACAAGCCCAGGTGATTCATTTCGATATTGACCCCGCGGAAATCAATAAGAATGTACCAGTGGATATTGCTGTACTAGGCGACTGTAAAGAAACGCTGGTGGCCGTAACCGAACAGCTTGTACCTACTCGTCATGCAGAATGGTTAAAAACGTTTACCTCTTATGAGCGCGAAGAAAATGAAAAAGTGATTCTTCCAGAACTGCATCCTACCAACGATCATCTCTCCATGGGCGAGGTAGCTAGAGCCGTAAGCGAAGCTACAGCACATAAAGCCATCTTGGTGACCGATGTAGGACAAAATCAAATGATGGCTGCTCGCTATTTTAAGTATACCCAAAACAGAAGTATTATCACCTCTGGTGGTTTGGGAACAATGGGGTTTGGACTTCCTGCTGCTATTGGTGCCACTTTTGGTAGACCCGACCGTATGGTTTGTTCCTTTATGGGAGATGGTGGTTTACAGATGAATATTCAGGAATTAGGTACTATCATGGAGCAAAAAGCCCCGGTCAAAATTATCCTCCTTAATAACAATTATTTGGGTAATGTGCGGCAGTGGCAAGAGATGTTCTTTGAACATAGATATTCCTTTACCCCTATGATGAACCCCGACTATGGAGAGATAGCGGGTGCCTATGGTATCCCTTTTAAGCGAGCTACTACACGAGAAGAACTCCAAGAAGCGATTGCCGAGATGGTGGCAACCGATGGCCCCTTCTTTTTAGAGGCACGCGTTATCGAAGAGGGATCTGTTATGCCGATGATTCCACCAGGTGGAACAGTAAGTCAGATGTTATTGGAGTGCTAAAAAAAAGAACATGGAGAACAAACTATATACATTAATAGTACATTCGGAAAATTTTGCCGGATTATTGAGTCAGGTCACAGCTGTCTTCACGCGTCTTCAGATCAATATTGAGAGTCTGAATGTTTCCGCTTCCTCCATAGAGGGCGTACATAAGTATACCATTACTGCGTGTACCGATAGAAACAATATTGAGAAAGTGGTGAAGCAGGTAGAAAAAAAGATTGAAGTGTTACAAGCACAGTTTTTTACTGACGATGAGATCTATTCGCATGAGATAGCCCTATATAAGGTGTCGATGTCCGAATTTGAATCACAATCGGAAGCCTCTAAGGTGGTGCGTCAATATAACGCACATATTGTGGAGGTGAATCCGGTATTTGCCATAGTAGAAAAGAATGGAAGCAGCGAAGATATATCTGCTCTTTACAGAGAACTTAGTGCGCTGAACTGCGTATTACAGTTTGTCCGTTCGGGTAGGGTAACCATTCCCAAAAGTTGTATTGAGCCAGTAAGCCAATATCTAAACGATCGTGCTAAAGAGCACACCAACAAAAAGAAAAAATAATACTGGTGCATTTGCATCAATATTTAATAAGAGATAGCGATTAATTTTCACAAGAAATAGAATTTAAAACAAAACAAAATGGCACAAATGAATTTTGGCGGCGTTATGGAAAATGTAGTAACCCGCGAGGAATTTCCATTGGAAAAAGCAAAAGAAGTATTAAAAGAGGAAACAATTGCAGTGATTGGGTACGGTGTACAGGGCCCTGGACAATCTAAAAATTTGCGCGATAATGGTTTTAATGTGATTGTTGGACAACGTAAAGGAGCAACATGGGACAAGGCAGTAGCCGACGGATGGATTCCTGGTGAAACTTTGTTTGAAATTGATGAGGCTTGTCAACGTGGTACCATCATCCAGTATCTACTTTCTGACGCAGCTCAGATTGAGGTATGGCCTACTGTGAAAAAGAATTTAACAGCTGGTAAGGCACTTTATTTCTCACATGGCTTTGGTATCACCTATAGCGAGCGTACAAATATTATAGCACCTAAAGATGTAGATGTTATTTTGGTAGCACCTAAAGGATCGGGTACTTCTTTACGTACCATGTTTTTAGAGGGTCGTGGTTTGAACTCATCGTATGCTATTTATCAAGATGCTACGGGTCGTGCACACGATCGTGTAATAGCATTAGGTATTGGTGTTGGATCGGGTTATCTTTTTGAAACCACTTTTAAACGCGAGGTTTATTCCGATTTAACAGGTGAACGTGGTTCTTTGATGGGAGCTATCCAAGGATTGCTATTAGCACAATTTGAGACTTTACGTGAGAATGGTCATACGCCATCTGAAGCTTTCAATGAGACGGTAGAAGAGTTGACACAATCGTTGATGCCTCTATTTGCAAAGAATGGTATGGACTGGATGTATGCTAATTGCTCTACCACTGCACAACGTGGTGCACTCGATTGGATGGGACCTTTCCACGATGCCATCAAACCAGTTATGGGCTTGTTGTACGATAGTGTAAAAACAGGTAAAGAAGCACAAATCTCTATCGATAGCAACTCTCAACCAGATTATCGTGAGAAACTGAACGAAGAACTACGTCAGTTGCGTGAGAGTGAGATGTGGAGAACAGCGGTTACTGTACGTAAATTGCGTCCAGAGAATAACTAAGCGATGCATTAAGAATGCTATAATGTAATAAAAGAGGCTGTCCTGTAATAGGGACAGCTTTTTTTTTGTTCTTTTTCCAAAGATTATATTAACCACATTTGTCTGCCACGTTATGATGAATGAATCGTATAGCGTAAGAATCTGCTTTGTTGATAGATAGTTCTTTCGATAAATGCCCCATCTATAGCCGTTTTCTACTGCAGTTAATTAACCTGGTAGTCATGGTGAACCATATTGGTAGTCACGACTACCAGATTAAAATGGAAATAATCATTTGGTTTCATTGTTGATTAATTTAGGAGTCAATCTTATTTACAAAAAGACAGTCGCTAATTTAATGATTTTTTTAATACAGACAGCGTTTAATTTATAGTCCCTCTACCGGTTTTGTGCTATAGGAAGATATGCTAATAGTGCAATGATTACAATAACAATAACTAGATTCACAATTAATCTAACGCGTTTCTCTTTTTCTTTTATTTCACGCATAGAAAATGTGGTGAGATAGCCCCCAAGAATCATAGGAATCACTATCGACATTGTATAAAACATTTCCTCCTTAGTGAAGTAGTAAATAAAAAGAAATGCAATAGTTAGCACAATCGTTGTGTACTGAAGAAAATAAGCTTTTTTCATTCTTATTATTAAGTTCTATTTTGTTTTTTTTGAAAAAGTATCTGCAAATATAGCCCTTTTTACGTCTGATTTTGTTCTTTTTCACCTCTTAATAAATAGGTTGAGAATTCGATTAAGAGGAAAATGTAGAGAAAATGAGTAGTAATCAATTAGAAGAGGGCATAACTTTCACAGGCTTTTCTCACCTAAAGAATGTTAATACATCAAAATTGGTAAGAAAAACATAAATCTACCTGTGGTGAAGTACTTTTGTTGGATGATTATCGGCTTTTCCTCTTTTAACAGATGAATTAGTGGTGTGAATGAGGGAATTCTTTCTCAACATAAAAAGGGTATGAATATTAGCAATATTGTAGAAAAAAAGTAACTTTGTCTTCTCCTTTTATGAACAATAGATGTTAATCACAATGCTAATTCAACAACCATTCAACAAATATTCTTTTTGTAAGCTAGTATGCAGCTTATTTATTTGTATGTTGTTTTTTCCTAGTACAACCTCTGCCAAAACGACTGTCACTAGTGAGGTCGATTCACTTTTAATGGTGCTAGATAAGGTAATTAAGGATTCCCCTATTTATTCTGCCAAAAAGCTAAAGGAGATCCAATTGCTACGTTCTCATCTGAATCACTCCAAATTACTGACCGACCAATATAGGTATGCAAGCGATTTATACTCTGCCTTTAGTTCTTATAATGCTGATTCAGCTTTCTATTATGCCAAGAAAAGAATGTCGATTGCCAAGAAAATCAATCATCCGGACTATTTAATTGGTGCTAATATGAATATTGCGGAGTTGATGGTTAAAACGGGTATGTATAAGGAGGCGTTGGATATTATGAAAACAATTCATGTTACCATGCTTGATAAGTATTTAAAAGGATATTACTATCATATCTATAGAACGCTTTATGGGTCGATGTGCGATTATTCTGTTACGGCAGATAAACAACGGGCATATGCTAAACTGGCCGATGTGTATCGGGATTCCATTATGCTATCCAATGCAGTTAACTCATCTACCTATGTGGTTGTAAAAGCGGATCAAGATAATACGCATGGAGATTATGAAGCGGCTATAAAGAGTCTGCAAAAATATTATACAGAGCATCAATCGGAAGATCCGCATACCACAGCTTTTATAACCTACACCTTGTCCGAGGCTTATAAGCTAAAGGGGGATGTGTACAATGAGAAGAAATTTCTGATTATCTCCTCTATCTCTGACCTAAGAGCATCGGTGAAAGAGTATATCTCTCTTCGGAAATTGGCCGCTTTACTCTATAAAGAGGGTAATATTGATAAAGCGTATGCTTATCTTAAATTGTCGATGAAAGATGCTGTGGTTTGTAATGCGCGACAACGTATGGTGGAGATTTTAGAACTATTTCCTGTTATCAACGAGTCGTATCAGGTTAAAAAAGAGGAGCAGCAACAATTGTTGGTGAAGACTTTATATCTAATAAGTGTATTAGTTATCTTTTTACTTCTTGCCATTGTACTCATCTCTGTGCAGATAAAGAAAAGAGCGGCAGCGCAACGATTGGTGGAGCAGGCAAACCTACAGCTGCAAGCATTAAACAAAAGATTGATA
>Ga0172378_10006249_pt1 | contig 11138 bp, 9 predicted proteins | sample GrowelOW332metaG_FD_119755 | JGI IMG/M metagenome (GOLD analysis project Ga0172378, IMG submission 119755) | Groundwater microbial communities from an aquifer near a municipal landfill in Southern Ontario, Canada - Pumphouse #3_1 metaG | ecosystem: Environmental > Aquatic > Deep subsurface >... | reverse complement strand
ATTTTAAAGCACGTAAAACACCCACTTTATCTGTATCTGGTGCAACCTCAACAATAACGAGTAGAACTGTTGTGTTGGACGGTACATACGCACAAGAACAAAGCACTCCTATACAATATCACATATGGAATTTGTACGATGCTGATGATAATGTTGTAGATACAACTGGAAAAGTGTATTCGTCTTACTTACATTATTCTTATGATGGTTTAATAAGTGGTAATACCTATAAATACGAATTAATTGTTGTAAATCAAGACAGAATTGAAAAATCCGTAAGTAAAACCTCATTTGATGTTTTGTATGATACTATTAACATAGATGTTGCTCCTACTGTTGAATTATTGAGCGATAAAAATGCAGCAAAAATCACTTGGTCAAACGATAGATTTAGTGAAGGCGAAGCAAACGGAACTTATACATATACTAATTCTACTGGTATTGGTGTAAAAAGCGGGGGTGAAGTAACTGCTCAAACTACACCTAACATGACTGTAAATGTATCAGAATGTGTTGCGGTTACTTCTGATGGAGAAAAAACAGCTTCGGGTGTAGTTATAACCCTTGATACAAGTCATGAATATTTCGATAGAAAAGATATAATTTATGTTAGTACAAATGGAGTAATATCCTATCTTGCTGGAACAGCAGGGCAAACATTACCTCCCCCCACTCCAACGGGAGCGGCTTTACTTGCAATAATATTTATTGCTTTTAGTATAAATAGCATAACAAATAGTTATATTACAGACAGTCGTGTAGAGTATTCCCCTGCTTTATCAACGGTAACTATACCTGTTGGTGGCGAAATTAACTACAATGAAATTTCAGATTCTCCAATCGGATTAGATGAAAATAATTTTACTGTTGCCATTAATACATATATCAATGAAACAAAGTATGGAAAGATTATAGAAGTAAGTACTACCCCTACTGGAACAATAGAATTTTCAACGAATGGTGAAATTATTTACAGAGATTTTTCACTTATAAAAATCGGTGTTTTAATTAAGTCACATTCATTTTATTATTATAAAGAAGATGTAGGCAAAAACACATATACCGAGACCAAAATATTAGATTATTACCCTTCTGTTGTATCTGGACAAACTGCCACAGGTGTTGCTGAAGCTGACACTGGATATGTATGGAAAGATGACGAAGTTTGGGATGATAGCAAATATTGGACAGAACCTCTTTCTATTGAAAAGGAATTTAACATAATATTGACTCCCAATTCCGCAGCAATAACTCAAATGGTTTAGTATTTCATTCCACACAATACGGCTTTGATGCAAAAATATAAATTCAAAAATACAATAAAATATATGAACAATATTACGAATATACCGCTATTAGACAAGAGTTTAGTAGCGGTTCTTGTTTGTAATGGAGAAAGGAACAAATATAATGATTTTAAAAAAATGTTTTCTTACCAGAAATGACTGTTACAACTATGCTCCAAAAATTACTAAAGTAACAGGTATCGTAGTACATAGCACAGGAGCAAACAATTCTACAATAAAGAGATATGTTCAGCCATTAGTAACAGATAGTGATTATGCTACAATTATCGAGGACATTGGAAAAAATGTGTATGACAATCACTGGAATAGAAGTTACAAGGCTGGTGACAGAGGTGCAAGAGAGTCTTGTGTTCATGCCTTCATCGGAAAGAATGCTAAAGGTGTTATAGAAACATATCAAATTCTTCCGTTTGACATTTGTGCTTGGGGTTGTGGTGGTGGAGCAAATGGTTCCTATAATTACAATCCAACTGCACATATTCAATTTGAAATTTGCGAAGATGCTTTAACCGATAGAAACTATTTTGAGAATGCTTTTAAAGAGGCAGCAGAATTTTGTGCTTATCTCTGTAAGCAGTTTAATCTAACGGTTAATGACATCGTTTCACATAAAGAGTCACATGATTTAGGTTACGGGAATAATCATGGTGATCCAGACCATTGGTTAAAGAAATACGGTAAGACAATGAATGACTTCCGTAATGATGTAAAGAACATTCTTAACCCACCTGCACCCATTATAAATACTCCTATTGTAGATAAGGTTACAAGTTTAAAAGTTGGTGATATTGTTACATTCACAGGTACAACTCACTATACTAATCCTAATGCTATATTTAGTAAGAGATGTAAGCCGGGTAAAGCTAAAGTTACAGTTGTAGATTTGGGCAAGAAACATCCCTACCATTTAATCAATGTAAGTGGTGGCGGTTCTACTGTTTATGGGTTTGTAAATGCTGCTGACATAAGTGGACTTGTTCCAAATAATGATACTATTATTACAAAGCCAACTGTACCTACCCCCACTCCTACACCTACTCCTGTCCCCACACCCGTTGTATCAACAATTAAAGTTGGTGATAAGGTAAAGTGTAAGGCAGGTGTCACAAAGTTCTCTAACGGTGCTAATATGGCTTCGTGGGTAAAGACATCAACCTTATATGTTAGAGCAATTCAAAGTAATGGCACTATATATCTTGTTAGTACAGAGCCTACAAAGAACGTATATACAGGACGTGTAAATGCTGCTGATGTAGCAAAAATATAATACACAATACCAAAAAGAAAAGGAGGTGAATGTTATTGTCCTATGATCACATAACACTTTTTGAAAATCAAAGAGTTGACCACTTAATAGCTTTAGACCATATTGCCTCAAACGAAGAAAAAGCAACTATAAATACCTTAGGATTCGTACCAAATTGGGGTAGCTTTACTGGTATTAAAATATTAGCACCTTTTATCGATAACTTAAATTCAAGTTTTATCAACGGAATAGAAGTACCGATAACAGGATTTACAGTATATCGTCAAAAAATAGGCGAAAACATTTATAACAAGATAGGTGATTTCGATGCATCTGTTGTATCTATTATAGACCATCTGATTAGTAATCGGACTGAATACAAATGGATAATTTTCCCAAAAACTGCTAACGGTATGTGTATTGCTCTTGACACTGGAGTTATAGCTCCTGATTGGAAAAGTTGGTCGGTTACATCAATGAATGAGGTGAGTGACAATATTTATATTAGTGATGAGGTATGGACGTTTATTGGAGGCATGGGAAGTCCTGTGGCTGGTTCAGAAATGCAGCAGAACCTTGACATAACTCACCACAAAACACTATCAAAATTCCCTAAAACCTCAATCGGTGAAACAAACTATATATCAAGTGGTTTTTCTGCTCTCTTGGGAAACATAAATAGCTCTACAAAAAAGTATGAGGATAGTGCCAAGAAATTAGAGGATTGGGAAACATTTGCTTCTTCTGGAAAACCTGTTTTAGTTAAAGATATAAAAGGGCGAATTTTTATAACCACATTGGATAGTGCTTCAAGTAACTATGAAAATGCCACAAATTATCGTCCTATAACCATAAATACCACATATACACAAATAGCTGATATTCATAATATGTCTGTACATGAATTTCCTACGGGGTGATGAGTTATGGATTATTATAATGTAGTTTCGGAAAAATATCTGGAAGTAGTAAAACGTGAAGTTATTTACCCTGTTTTTAAGATAGATTTATTAGACCATGCTGAAAATGTAACCAGAGAAATAACAAGAGATGTTTCTGTTGATGATAGTGGTTCTATAAGTGTAAATTATCAGCAAGGTGTTAGGCGAAGTTGTTCATTTTCAATTTCTGATCCGAAAGGTGAATTTATCCCTAATGGCAATAAAGGAATATTTTGGGTTGGACAAAAATTTAAAGTTTATGCAGGACTAAAAGATATTTACACTGGTGATACATATATGTTTTCACAAGGAGTATTTATTGTTGACAGACCTACTGTAAGTCGCAGTAGTAAAACTGTATCGATTAACGGTGTTGACAAGTTTGGTTATTTAGGTTCTGAATTAGGTTATAATCAGCTTGAAGGAACATATAAAATTGCAGCAGGTACAACTTATTTTGATGCTATAACTGATACTCTTGCTCTTACAATGGGCAATGGGACGGTTGTTGATTCAACTATACCCATATTAGATATTTCGCTAAAAGATAAAGTTTTACCATATGACATAAATAAATCTCCGGGACAATATCTCGGAGATATTATAATTGAAATGGCAAATGCTTTGGGTGCAGATATTTACTACAACGCAGATGGTCAATTTGTATTATCGAGTGGTACAACCGATATTTCGTATTCCGCAAAAGGTTCAACGTATGATTTTACAGATGCGTTACCAGAGTATTTCGATTCAAATATATCATATGATTACCCAAGTGTAGTAAATGTGGTTACTGTTGTTGGTGCTAATGTAAATGGAACTATCGTTACATATACAGCAGAAAATAATAACCCTCTTTCCCCCACAAGAATCGAACTTATTGGTAGAAAGACTTGTGAACCAATTGAATGTAGTAATATTAGTACTGTTGCTGAAGCTCAAGCTTATGCTGAATATGAATTAAAAAGAAGATCGATTATACAGATGTCAATTGATTTTTCATCTTCACTTATTCCACATTTAGATGTTGATAAAGTTGTTACAATGACGGATTCTTATTATAAATATAGCCAAGAAAGATTTATTAATCAATCTTTAAAAATGGTACTAAAGCCAAGTGAAGAAATGTCCATCTCTGCGAGTAATATAGCTTCACTTCCCTATTATGAGTTAGTTGTAGGAAGTTAGGTGATGATATATGCGTGAACAAGACTTAATTGATTTAATTGATAAACGAGTTGTAGAAGCTATTAAAAATAATCATATTTCTACAAACCATTGGGGAAATGTTGTGTCAGTTGCTGCTGATAATAAAAAGGCTTCGGTTACTATTGTTGGATATACAACTGAATTTACTTTGTTGAATAAAACTGGTGAAACCTTGTATGCAGGAGATAGAATTTTAATCGAGGCTATAAGTGGTAACTTATCTAACGGGATAATTACTGTTAGATTCGAATAATTTACAAAATACGGAAGGAGAAAATAAATGGCAAAACAAACAATAGAAAACGGCGATCAAATGTTAGAAGTAAAAGATAAGATAAATGAAAATTTCACAGAGCAATATAAATATGAAAAAAAATCTTTTTCTGCTGGTTCAGGTGCAATAACTATATCTGGATTTACAACGGATGTTACAAATTGTAAATTTGATTTATTTATTGATAACTTAAATGTAAGTGTGACTTCATATAATATGACGATATCAAAATCAAATTTGTTTATGTCAGGATATATTAATGGTTCCAATGTAATTGGAATGGGTAATATGTTTGGCATAAATTATATGGATACATCTGATTATGAGTCAATCAGTTTTAATAGAGGAAATAACGGTGGTGGAGTTATATTGAGGTCAGGATATACAAATTCATCATTTACTACTCGAGCTTATATTATTATGAATATTGCTCCCGATTATTATAATTCTACAATAACAATTACATTTACCTATAATGGTGCAGCAACAACAGAAACTCATTCGGGCGGGTATATTATAGTTCATCCGGCAACGATTACATAAACCAATAGGGAATCATTATTAATTAATAATGATTCCCTATTTTTTACGAACTAAAAGCATTTTCAATAGTATTAAACGCTTGATGTTTTTGTTCTTCTATAACATGAATATAACAATCATAGGTTGTTGAAACTTTTGTGTGTCCAAGCAGTTCAGAAATTATTTTAATGTCAACACCCTTGCGAATCAGTGTGGTTGCAAAAGTATGTCTTAATGTGTGTAAGCCACTATTCTGAACAGCAGTATGTGCATTCCTTTGTATTGCATTTAAACAACGCCTTACATTCTTTCCGCAAGTTAATTTCCCTTTCTCGCTTAGAAATAAATAATCAGAAGAATTAATCAAAGGACTGTTCCGCTTTTTTAGATTATTCAAGCATTCAATAGCTTGTGATGTTAGATATACACATCGGTTTGATTTTTTTGTTTTTGTGGATGTTTCTTTATTGAAACGACTTCCATCTTCACTTTTGATTCTTGAAATTGTAGTCTTAATATGCATTTTCTTATTTTCTATATCTACATTTTCCCATTTAAGAGCAAGACCTTCTCCAATTCTGATCCCTGTATAAAGAAGTAACAATACATCATCACCGTACTGATACACTCTTGTACCATTAAAATATTTTCGTTTTGCTTCTTTAATAATTTTATTAAAATCGTTTTCTTCAAAGAACTCAATATTTTTAGTTTTCTTTTCAAAATGTTCTTCTGTAGGGATAGATACTCCATCCATAGGGTTTTTAATTAAATGTCCAATAACCCTTCCTTTTTTAAGGCAATTATTAATAGTATCATAGGTTTTCTTGACGGTAGCACGAGCATATTGATTGTTATCTACAAGTTCATTGAAGTAGTCTTGTAACGTATCAGTGTTGAGGTTTTTCATCTGTGTCATACATATATCATAGGGTTGTATTCGACAACTGTAGCAGTAGTCTATAGCCTCGTAGGTACTATCCTTAACTTGTCTTTTTTTATACTTACTCATCCACATTTTAAAATATTCACCAAAGGGCATTTTGGCTATAGCATCGTCTGTTACTACTTCTCTCTTTAACTCATATTGTCTGGCTTGTTTTTTGACTTCTGCTTCAGTGTCGCCTGTAAAGTATTTGTATAAAGGAGAACCATCTGGTTTAGTGCCGTATCTTTTTCGCATTACAATTTTGTCATTGCGTTTATAAATAGTTCCAGTTCCATCTTCTCTTCTTATCAAACATCCTCACCTCAAAACAATATTATCACGTATATTTAAGTTTGTCAACAATATATAATAATTTACGTCTTTTTGTCAACAACAAATAGTCCATTTTGTCAACAACATGTCAACAACCGAATGAACAAAGAGGGGCAAATAGGGGCATAAATAGGCAAGACTATTGAAATGTTCCGTAGAGTAAAAAATAAGAAAACCCTTGATAATTCAAGGGTTTTCAATGGAGCTGATGATGGGAATCGAACCCATGACCTCATCCTTACCAAAACTACGGTCACTAAACAAAATACCCTTGAATTATCAAGGGTATTTAACGCTATATTTTATTTTGTCAATAGGTTTGTCAACAACTTTAAATATGACTAAAGTATGAAACACGCACCAGAGTTTATTTTAATCCATCGTTCAAACTGATCTTTATGTATTATATATGAGTTCCCACACTTAATTGCAGGAAACGCTTTTGCTCTAAAAAGTTTATATGCTTTGTTTTTACCAATACCCATTTTTTGCATAATATCTTTAACGGTATAAAATTCTTTTTCTGTTGCCATTATATCACCTTTCTTATCGTTTGTCTATCATTCTTTTTATATTATATTGCTTAGTGTGATTTATTATGATAATTGTTTAATTTTCTAATACTCACTACTATAAAATTCCATCTATTCTAATTTTTAATTAAGAATCAATATAGTTGCTATGCTGCTATTATCGTTTAAATTAGAGTTAAAAATATAGTAGTGAGTATTACATAATTCCACACAATTATTATTGTATGGAACTAACACACCTTGTAATACTGATTCATCGTGTAGTATAGACCGTCTTGTTTCCAACTAATACAATCTATAATATCTCCTTTTACTACAGGATCACATTTATAAACTGTATTAAAAACAGTAAATTTTGTTTCTTTTCCGCTACCCAACGATTTTGTTGTAATACTATATCCAAATTGTTTTCCATCCTTTTTTCTATGCAAAGGAAACACTTCTCTAACTTGTAAAATAGGACGTTCTTTTGGAATTAGCGAAGGTACTATATCTCCAGTGTAATCAATTTGATTGGCTACTCTTTCTTTATAATTAAAGTCAGAAATATCAAGTGATTGAATATAAGATTCACACTCATGTAAAATGGAAATGATATCATTGATTTTAAATGTTTCGGTAGGTGTTCCCTTTGCGTTCATGTCTGTTGCGTATTTTGATGTTATTTCATACAAAGTGGAGTTATCACTTAGCTTTTCCTTTTTTATACTTTTAACAGTACCAAACTTATAAAATGATAAAACATCAATAATTCGTATCAGTTTTTTGGGATTACCAAATTTACCAAAAAAGTTTAATTTAGTAAATATTCCTATTTGTTTTTGGTTAAGTTTCAACTCATTTATTAAATACAGAACTAAATCTGTAAAAAAGATACACTCATCCAAATTTAGATTTTCAACTGCTGCTTTTTCATCATAACCAATATACTTAATATCACTTTTAAATTTTGCAGTTTTACTTGTTGTTTTCACTTCAAGAAAGTCAGCTAATCTTTTTTCACCAACTTCTATGTAATACTCTTTGTCCAATTCGTCTGGACAAGAAACATTTAAAACATCATCGTTATATATGAAACACTTATCGGGTGTATTACTTATTTTTTCTATTTTGTTTGGTGATTTTACTTTAAATACTCCACAAGCATCTTCCTTTTTGGATGCAAATACACGAAGAACTTTTTCTTTGAGTGGTGTATCTCCATATAAGGCATGACTATATAAACTTGTCACTTTTACTATTTTCTGAAATTCTCTCAACGAATTACATGCTAAAATCGTATCTCGGATTGGGGTTTCTTTGAGGAAATAATCAATCAATGCTTTGTTTATAATGGGAAGGTCGTAATCTATTTCGCTTAGTTCTTTTAAGTAAGCACCCTTAGATTCATAAGAGTCATCGTCATTTACAAGAATATAATTATTTACATCTTTTTGAACTATCTTTTTACAGGTTTCCCATTCAAGATTAAGTCTTGTTCGAATTTCCCATTCTTTTGCTATTCCTTTTATTTCATCTAATTGTTCTTTAGATTCAACTTTTAAAAATAAGCCATCTGTATTGGATTGTATTAATTCGCAATGACCTTCTAATTTTTCAATTAAATCTAACATTAATAATTGTCCGGCAACGCAAACATTGTTAGCTTGTAGAGGATCATAAAGTGGGTTGTGCTTGTCTTTCATAGCACCATATGTACCGTTTAAAACGATTTTTAAAGGAGCTTGCATTGGATTCTTTTCTTTTTTTAATTTGAGTCGCTTATCACGAATTTCACGATATTTATTTCTATCATCCACATTTCTACTCATGTAGTCATACTCAATCATTATGGACGGATAAAGCGAGGACACATCGCAGTGAACGATTAAACCTTCTGCTATATAGTTGGGAATAGCTGCGTGTAATCCACCCCAAGCGAAGATATGTGGCACTCCTGCGACATCGGTTATTAATGACTTTCTGTAATCTCTGTTGTTTCTATCCTTGTACCAATCATAGATATGTTTGTATTTTTCTCCAATTTGTAATGTATCTGGAAATACTATTTCAAATTCATCTAGCCTATCTTTACCTCTATCCGCACCTAAAATATAAGCAGATAACTGGGCTTTAGTTTTATTAAACATAGTCATAGGTAAATCAAATGCTTCTATCATTAAAAGTTGACTATCAAATTCTTCTTTTAAGTGATCAAACACCTTAATAGTTTCTTCTACATCATGGGTACAGTAATATTCAACTTGATCTATTTCAGCAGCAGTTAGTTTTCGGTCAAGATTAAAAGGCACATCTGTTTCTTTTATCATCGAACCCATGAATCCTTCAAGCTGTTTAAGACTATGAAATCCAGTTGCTATATCAAAGTTGTATAAAGTTATTTCTCCAGTATCTTTTACAACCTGCCAACCGTTTTTTCCCTCAACTATTATTTCATTATTTATAAAGTAAGGTTTCATTCCTAACAAAATGCCTTTTAATATGAACTGATCGTACATTCGTGAGTTATAGCCAACCCATATGTCTGTTCTGTGTATATCATAAAAGTTTTGAAGTTTTTCTTTATCGTTTATTATGACTGTTTTTTCTCGTGTTGTGTAATCAATTATAACCACCATCCACAAGTGTTTGAAAACTTCAAAATCATATACTATTATCTTTTTATCTGTCAATTAAACGATTTCCTTCCTTCATATAACTCTTTGAAAGTTATATATCCTTTATCTACGGGAGCATCTTTGAGTGCTAAATAATTATTGGTGTCTTTTATGTATTCGACTTTTACAAATCTGGCTAACTTTTTTATGTTTTTATCTGTGGAAATGTCGATTTCTTTATCAAGAGCAAAAACAACCCTTACACCAAGTTTTATTAATATTAACAATTGAAAATCATTAAGATGTGATGTAAGGATAGCTCCCGTATTACACACATCCCAAGTTTCGGCTAACATTACTGATTTTTCACCCTCAAAAACAATAACTTCTTTTTTCTCTTTTATAATGTCTAGATGTTCAAAATATCCAAAAATGAAATCTATGTCACCAATTTCTTGAAAATATGTATATTTACGAATACGTTTTTCTTTGAAGTCTGGGTTTAGGGTTCGTCCTTTAACACTGATTATATTTCCAACTAAATCTCGTATAGGAAATACAATTCTATTATCAAAGGGATCATATTTTACTTGATATTTTTCTAATATCTCATAAGAAATACCTTCGTCTACCCAACCTTGTAATTTGCTTTTATTGTTTTCATAGTTACTCATTTTATTTAAAGGTAAAATTTTGTGTTGGGTGAGTGGTTTTTTATTTTCGGGTGTTTTGTATTTTTTCAATACCTTAGTAGCCGATAACCGAAGGTCAACATACTCTTCGGTTATATTGGCATACTTTTTAAGGAGTTCTATTGCCTTATAAATGTCGCATTTATGATATTTTTGAATAAATGTAAGTACATTACCACCGATACCTGAACTAAAATCATAAAACAATTGAGTTTCTGGAGTGATTGAAAATGAAGGTGTGTTTTCTGTTTTAAATGGACTTAACCCAAACATTTCTCCATTTTCTTCAGATAAATCTATGTATTGGCTAATATAATCTACAATATTCACACTATCTATTATGTCTTGAAGTTCCATATATACATCCTTTTAGTAAGGTTCAATTACTCTGTGTTGCTCTTTTGTTTCTTCATATGATATTAAATTGCCATTAAAACACAAGTCTATATATTCACCTTGTAAATGTTGGGCTCCATTTCTGTTCAATACTACCCTCATTTTTGTATTTGCATTGGGTATCCCATCTCGTACAATTTCTTCTTGTGTTTTTCTTTCT
>Ga0172378_10006248_pt1 | contig 11138 bp, 10 predicted proteins | sample GrowelOW332metaG_FD_119755 | JGI IMG/M metagenome (GOLD analysis project Ga0172378, IMG submission 119755) | Groundwater microbial communities from an aquifer near a municipal landfill in Southern Ontario, Canada - Pumphouse #3_1 metaG | ecosystem: Environmental > Aquatic > Deep subsurface >... | reverse complement strand
TCGTTTTTAATTCTATCTTTGCAAACTAAACTATTGAATGATGAAACTTTCTATTATAATTGTTAATTATAATGTAGCTTATTTTCTAGAACATTGCTTGTATTCTGTTCGGAATGCTTGCAAGGATATTGATGCAGAGGTATTTGTTGTTGACAACAACTCTGTGGATGATTCTAATATAATGCTAAAGGAAAAGTTTCCAGAGGTGATTCTTATTGCCAATAAAGATAATGTTGGTTTTTCTAAGGCAAATAATCAAGCTATTCGTATAGCAAAAGGGGAGTATGTTTTGCTTCTTAATCCAGATACAGTTGTTGAGGAAGATACTTTTGAGAAATGTATTGACTTTATGGACTTTCACCCCGATTGTGGTGGCTTGGGAGTTAAGATGATTGATGGTAGAGGGAGGTATTTACCAGAATCGAAGAGAGGATTCCCCAGTCCATGGGTTTCTTTTTGCAAAATGAGTGGTCTAACAAAGCTCTTCCCAACCTCAAAACGCTATGCAGGATATTATATGGGACATTTGCCAGAAGACAAGACCAATGTGGTTGATGTTTTGGCAGGAGCCTATATGCTTTTAAAGAAAGAATGTTTGGATAAGGTTGGAATTTTGGACGAGGATTATTTTATGTATGGTGAAGATATAGATCTCTCATACAGAATAACACAAGGCGGTTATAAAAACTATTATTTCCCAGAGGCAAGAATAATACATTATAAAGGAGAGAGTACAAAGAAAGCTTCTGTAAACTACGTCTATACTTTCTATAATGCAATGGCAATCTTTGCACAAAAACACCTCACAACCAAGCAAACTAATCTTTTTTCTAAGTTTATTAAGATTGCAATATGGCTGAGGGCAACATTCTCTTTTTTTACAAGGATATTTAATAAGCTATTCCTACCTGCCCTAGACTTTGTTTTTGTTTATCTATCTTATTTTCTTTTAGTTGGATGGTGGAGTAATAATATTTGGGATAACGCTAACTATTATCCCCCTCAATACATACATTTAGTTGTGCCAATTTATATATTTGTATGGTTATTTTCAATTTATCTCTCAGGAGGATATTCAAAACCAGTTCGAGTCCCCAAGATAATTTCTGGTGTATTCTTTGGGATGATAACAATTCTTGTCTTCTATTCACTTCTCCCTGATTATCTAAGATACTCAAGGGCATTGGTCTTACTTGGTGCAGTGCTATCCTTATTTATAATAATTTTTATCCGCTTTATCTATACCTATATCTCAACAGGTTCGTGGTCACTGAAAATAAGTCAAACCAAACGTTATGCAATTATTGGTGATGATATAGAAGCTGTTAGGGTTGCTCAATTACTGAGAACAACTGATGTACAAGCCGAATTTATTGGTTTAGTAGAAGAAGAAGAAACGGCAAACACTAATCCGAATTTTATTGGTAATAGCTCTCAGATTAAAGAGATAATTAAGATTTATAAGATTAATGAACTAATATTTTGTGCTAAAACTCTAAGCCAACAGACCATTATTTCTATGATGGCAGAGCTACAATCTTCAAATGTTCATTTTATTATTGCACCTCCAGAAACCGATTTTATTATTGGATCTAATACAATAAATACTCCAACTGACCTATACGTAGTTTCTCTTAATTCCATTTCCAACCAAGACAGTAGGAGAGAGAAGAGGTTGTTAGATATTTTCTTGTCATTATTTGTTTTAGCCCTCTCTCCAATACTATTTTTATTTATTAAACAACCTTTTGGTTTATGGAGAAATATATTTTTAGTCCTATTTTCCCAAAGAACTTGGGTTGGATACTCCAATCAAGACCTTAAAGATAATAAGATTTTACCAAAAATTAAGAAAGGGATTCTTTGCACAAAAGACTCATTAAGCAATAAGATAGTTGAGCCAAATACTTTGCACCGTTTAGATTTGCTATATGCACGAAACTATTCATGGCAAACAGACTTGAATATATTCTTTAAAGCCCTCCGCAATATAGGACGAAAATAATCTCCTATAATTTTTGCTTATATATTAAATTGGTATATATTTGCACTTATCATTTAATACTTTTATTATCTATGAATAGATCAGAAGAATTTATCGAGTTAGAGCACCGCTATGGAGCTCACAACTACCACCCTCTCCCTGTTGTATTAGCAAAAGGAGAAGGCGCTTTTGTATGGGATGTTGAAGGAAAGAAATACTTTGATTTCTTATCAGCATACTCAGCAGTTAACCAAGGACATTGTCACCCAAAGATTGTGAAAGCTCTTTGTGATCAGGCACAAACCCTAACTCTTACCTCAAGAGCATTTTATAATGATTGCTTAGGTCCTTATGAAAAATACATAACCGAATACTTTGGATACGACAAAGTGCTTCCAATGAACACAGGAGCAGAGGCTGACGAAACCGCTCTAAAGCTTACTCGTCGTTGGGGATATAAGGTTAAGGGAATTCCAGACAATGAAGCAATAATTATTTGTTGTGAAGGAAATTTTCATGGAAGAACAATCTCCATTATTTCTATGTCAAGTGATCCAGACTCTTATGGTCAATTTGGACCATATACACCAGGTTTTATTCAAATACCTTATAATGATTCTAAAGCATTAGAAGATGTTTTAGAAAAACATGGAGATAAAGTTGCAGGTTTCCTTGTAGAGCCAATACAAGGAGAAGCTGGTGTATTTGTTCCAGATAATGGATATTTAAAGACTTGCTATGATTTATGTAAGAAACATAATGTATTGTTTATTGCTGATGAAGTTCAAACTGGAATAGCAAGAACAGGAAAGCTTCTTGCATCTGATCACGAAGGAATACGTCCAGATATTATAATATTAGGAAAAGCACTATCAGGAGGAGTTATTCCAGTTTCTGCAGTTCTTGCAGATGATGATATAATGTTAACAATTGGACCTGGCGAACATGGTTCAACATTTGGAGGTTTTTGTTTAGCAGGAAAGGTTGCAGTTGCAGCTCTTGAAGTTGTTAAAGAAGAAAAGCTTGCCGAAAAATCAGAATACTTAGGTCAGATATTCCGTGACGAAATGAATAACTTTAAATCGGAAATGATTGAACTTGTTCGTGGAAAAGGATTGTTAAACGCAATAATAATTCGACCAAAAAATGGAAAAGAAGCTTGGGATGTATGTGTAAAGATGCGTGATATGGGAGTTCTTGCAAAACCAACTCACGGACATATAATTCGTTTTGCTCCACCATTGGTTATTACAGAACCAGAGCTAAGAGAAGCAATTGAAATAATTAAAAAAGCTATTCAGTTTTTTGAATAATTAGCTCCTCTTAATAATTTAATAGCACCTACTTAAAAAAGATAGGTGCTATTTTTTTATCCAAAAACGAATAACCTAAAAATCCAAACCTATAATTTTGGAAACCTACAATTAATTATATATCCATTATAATATAATCAATTAATAATAGAATAAAACGGTGTATAAATTTCCTAAGCCTTGATTTAATTTTTATAGGTCTTGATATAAATTTACTGATTCTTTGTTTCAGAGTGCAAATGATGTGCATCATTTTTTTAAGTAAATTAAAATGAAAACTTTTGGATAAAATATTTCAGAACCTTGTTCTAAGAAATTTCTTATGCAAATATAAAAAATATTATTCAATAAAACAATAGATATCCTTCTTTATTTACGATTATTTTCACGAAAAATTTGGTAGTTCCAAAATATTATGTAGTTTTGCACGGTATTAATAGAGCTATTAAACAAATCTATTAACAAATTATTAAGTGATACTATTATAAAATGACAAAGCTTAAAGAAGGAATGGAGTTATCTATTCTTAATGCAGCAGAAGAATTATTTACTGAAAAGGGATTTAATGGGGTTTCAACAACAGAGATAGCCCTTAAAGTGGGATGTAACCAAGCCTTAATACACTATTACTACAGGACTAAGGCGAATTTATTCCAAAAGGTCTTTGAGAATAAGTTACGGTATTTAATGTCTATTTTTGATATAAGAGAGGACAATAGTTTGAGCTTTGAGGACAATCTTAAAATTAGAATTGAATCTCATTTCGATGCTATAGCTAAGAACCCAAAGCTTCCAATGTTTATCTTGAATGAGATAAAGAATAATCCAATAACAAATGAATTGATTCGTCAAACCTATAAGGATAATATCCCTAATTTGATTATTAATTTGGAAAAGGAATTATCCCTAGAGATAAAAGCAGGCAGAATTAGAGATATCTCTGCCTTTGATTTAATGGTTAATATAACATCTCTTAATATATTCCCTTTCTTAAGCCTTCCAATTATTGAACAATTTTATACAATGGATGAAGAAATGACTAAGGTAATGTTTGGAAACAGGAAGCACGAAATTGTAACTACTATATTAAATAGTATTAGAGTTATTAAGGACTAAAATAAATAAATATCATTTATATAATGAAAAAGGTTTTAATATTTTTATTGTTCTCCATTACCTCAAATATGGCATTTTCGCAAATATCTATTGAGTATTGTCAAAAGAAAGCTAAGGAGAATTATCCAACATTTCGCAATACAGGTATTTTGGAAAAGACTTCTAAGTTTTCAATTAATAATGCGAACAAGAACTACTTACCCCAATTTAACCTTTCTGCAAAGGCAAGTTACCAATCCGATGTTACTTCTTTGGATATAGAATTTCCCTTTGCCATAGATTTAGACTTGCCAACAATGCCTAAGGATCAGTATCAAGCGGTGTTGGAGTTGAGTCAATTGATATGGGATGGGGGTTATACTTCCAATAAGAAAGAAGAAATAAGAGCAGAACTTGAAACCAAGAAGGCATCTCTGGAAGTTGAATTATACACTTTAAGAGATAGGATTGCCAATATTTATTTTGGAATAATAAGTATTAAGGAGCAAAAATCCCAAGCCAAACTAATGGAAAAAGAATTAGAGAGGAATTATAACCAGATCTTAGCATTTATGGAAGGGGGTCTAGCCAATGAATCTGATTTGGATTTAATAAGGGTTGAGCAACTACACATAAATCAAAGAATAGTGGAAATTGACCTAATGGAGAAATCATATATAAGGGTTCTTTCATTATTAATTGGGGAGAATTTGAAATATGATTCAGAATTTTCAGAACCTAATCTAAGTACTAGTAATTTGAAAGATGAAATTAAGAGACCAGAGTTAATGGCTTTTGAATCACAAATTAATTTATTAGATCTTAAAAATAAAATGCTTAATGCTCAATCTTACCCTTATTTAGGATTTTTTGCACAAGGAGGATATGGTAAACCAGCATTGAATATGTTTAAAGAAGATCCTGATTTATTTGCATTAGTTGGGCTTCGCCTATCATGGAATATAAGTAGTTTTTATACCAGAAAGGATAATCAAAGGATAATAGAGACTAATAAGGAACTAATAAATTCCAATAAGTCGGCCTTTATCTTAAACACAAAACTTCAACAAGAAACTCAAAAATCGGAAATACAAAGACTAGAAAAGCTAGTTTTTTCTGATAAAGAAATAATAGAACTTAGAGAAAGGATAAAGAACTCTTCAGAATATAAGCTTGAAAACGGAACAATTAGCACTAGTGATTATATAAAAGATGTAAATGCTTTCGATCTTGCAAACCAAAATATGATAGTTCATAAGACACAGTTACTAATGTCGATTTATAAATACAATAATATAATAAATAGCGATGATGAAAAATAAATTATTATTATTACCAATACTGATATTCTTCGCCTCATGTTCAAAAGGGGAAAAAGATTTTGATGCATCAGGAGTTTTTGAGGCTAAGGAAATTATAGTTTCTTCTGAGGTTAATGGGAAGATACTCTCACTTAATATTGAAGAGGGTCGAGAGTTGGAAAAGGGTCAAGAGTACGGACTTATCGATACATTGCAACTCTATTTGAAACGCCAACAGTTACTTTATTCCATAGAAGCAATTGGTGGAAGGGCTATAGATGTTAATAAGCAAATAGCAGGACTTGAAGAACAAATTAGGAAGTTGAAAATTGAGAAGCAAAGAGTTGAAACCCTATTAAAGAGAAATGCTGCCAATCAAAAACAATTGGATGATATAAATTCAAATATTATTGTAGCAGAAAGCCAATTGTCAGCGCAGAAGTCTTCTTTTGAGAAAGGGAATAAATCGATTAGTTCCGAGGAGGCATCATTTAGAGTGCAAGTTTTGCAAATTAATGATCAGTTAGAAAAGTGTAGGATTAAAAGTCCAATAAAAGGAAGGGTTTTGTTGAAATACTCAGAACAAGGAGAGATAACTGCAATGGGAAGACCTATCTTTAAAGTATCGGATATAGATAATATGATACTAAGAATATATATTACCTCTTCACAATTAACCCAGATTAAGCTCAATCAAGAAGTAAAAGTATTTGCTGATTTTGGTGAAGAAAGAAAAGAATATAAGGGGATTGTATCATGGATAAGTTCTAAGGCTGAATTTACTCCAAAGTCAATTCAAGTGAAGGATGATAGAGATAATTTGGTTTATGCAGTAAAGGTAATGGTTGAAAATGATGGTTATTTAAAGATAGGTATGTATGCAGATGTTAAACTATGAAAGCTGTTAGAGTAAATAATATATCCAAAGCCTATAAAGGGAAACTTGCTTTAGAAGATATTAGCTTTGAAGTAGAGAAGGGAGAGCTATTTGGAATAATAGGACCCGATGGAGCAGGAAAAACAACGCTTTTCAGAATAATGACAACCCTTATTTTGGCAGATGAAGGAGAGGCTAAAGTAGATGATTATGATGTTGTGAAAGATTATAAACTTATTAGAGAAAGAGTAGGTTATATGCCAGGAAGGTTTTCTTTATATCAAGACTTAACAGTAATAGAAAACCTTGATTTCTTTGCCAGCCTTTTTAATACAACAGTTGAAGAAAACTATGACCTTATAAAAGATATTTATAAGCAAATAGAACCATTTAAAGATAGAAGAGCAGGAGCTTTATCAGGAGGAATGAAACAAAAATTAGCTCTTTCTTGTGCTTTAATTCATAAACCATCAGTTCTTTTCCTTGATGAACCAACAACAGGAGTTGATCCTGTTAGTAGAAAAGAATTCTGGCATATGTTGAAAAACCTACAAAAACAAGGAATAACGATAGTAGTTTCAACTCCATATATGGATGAAGCCAATCTTTGCAATAGAATAGCTTTAATAAATAATGGAGAATTTTTAGATATAGACTCTCCACAAAACCTAATAAAGAAATTTCCCAAGAAACTCTATTCTGTTGAAGGCGATAATATGCCAAAACTATTAAAAACTCTAAGAGCAAATGATAATATAGAAACATGTTTTTCATTTGGTGATTGTTGCCATATTACATTAAATAACGAAACAAAAGATAATGATTATAAAGAAATACAACCATCAATAGAGGATTATTTTATAAGACTATCAAAATAAAATATTGCAAAGTAATTTAGTGGTAATGAATGAAATTGAATAAAGAGATAAATTGATTTAAATAAGATATTGTGAGAATTAAGAAACGATTAAAGAAGATTATGTTTACTATATTAGTTATTATTGCGATAATATGTTTAATACCTGTGTTATATATGCAACTACCTTTATTTGGACAAAAGGCAACTGGAAAAAGATTAGAAAGAATGGAGGCGTCTCCAGATTACAAGGATGGTCAGTTCCATAACCTTAGCACCACAAATATGATGGTTGATAATAAGGGTATGAGCAAGATGATGGCAAGGAAGTTTAATGAAGTGAAATATGGACTAAGACCTAAAGATAATATACCTGCCATTAAGACCGATTTGAAGTCTATTTCAGTAGATAGAGATATTAGTATTTGGTTTGGCCATTCTTCGTATTATATACAAATAGACGGAAAACGTTTCTTGGTAGACCCAGTTTTTTCTAAATATGCTTCTCCTATCCCTATCATTATTCCTGCTTTTAAGGGTACAAGTATTTATTCAACTGATGATATGCCAGTGATTGATTATCTCTTAATAACCCATGATCATTACGACCATTTGGATTATAAAACTGTAAAGAAATTAAAAGAAAAGGTAAAGTTGGTTGTTTGTGGACTTGGCGTTGGGGCTCATCTTGAAAAATGGGGTTATCCTAAAGAAAAGATAATTGAAATGGATTGGAACGAGAGCAAAGAGCTAAGTAAAGGGTTTGTAATTAATGCAAAACCAACTCGTCATTTCTCTGGAAGAAGTTTTAAAAGGAATCCAACCTTATGGCTTTCTTTTGTACTTCAAACTCCTTCAATGAATTTGTTTTTAAGCGGAGATGGGGGATACGATAGTCATTTTGAAGAAATAGGAAAGGAGTTTGGAAAAATAGATTTAGCATTCTTGGAAACAGGACAATATAATGAGAAATGGAAACATATTCATTCTCTGCCAGAACAAGTTTGTTTTGAAGCCAAAGATTTAAATGCAACAAGGATTATTCCAATTCACTGGGGAAAATTTGCCCTTGCTGATCATCCTTGGAAAGAACCAATAGAAAAGCTAATGGAAATATCTAAAGAAAAGAATCTAAGACTAATTACTCCAATGATAGGAGAAATAATAGAGTTAAAGAACGAAAGCCAAGTGTTTTCTCTTTGGTGGGAGGATTTAAAATAATAAGTTGATAATAGATTATTAATTAATGAAAAGTCAAAACTAATGAAAACAGCAATTATTTATTATTCTAAGCACGGGACAACAAAAAGAGTTGCAGAAATGCTTGAAAGTAAATTAACAGTAGAAAAAACTTTTATAGATTTACAAATTCATAAATCACCCAATATAGAAAAATACGATTCTATTATATTAGGTAGCCCTGTTTATGCAGGAACGCCAAGTAAAATAATGAAGAATTTTTGCATGCAAAATATTGATTGTCTTAAATCGAAACCTATTGGCTTATATGTTTGCGGAATGGAAAAGGACGAATTAAAACAGAAAGAAGAATTGGAAAGGGCTTATCCTATAGCATTGATAGAAATAGCTAAGACAAAGAAATTCTTAGGAGGAGAGTTTTTGTTTGAAAATATGAATTTCTTTGAGAGAATGATTGTTAAAAAGATTGCAAAAACAGATAAAAATGTTTCAGCAATCAATTATGAAAATCTAGATAAGTTCGTTCTAGAATTTAATTTATAATTAATTAATTTTATGGATGAAGTAATTGTAGTTAGGAATCTTACTAAGAGATTTGGAGCTTTTACTGCTGTGGATGATATTTCATTTGAGGTAAAGAAGGGAGAAATATTTGGATTCCTAGGAGCTAATGGTGCAGGAAAGACTACTGTTATTAGGATGCTTTGTGGCCTAAGTAAACCCTCTTCGGGCAATGCCTTGGTTGGAGGTTTTGATATTAGGCACCAATCGGAAAAGATTAAGGCAAATATTGGATATATGAGTCAAAGGTTTTCTCTCTACGAAGATTTAAAGGTATGGGAGAATATAAAATTATTTGCAGGTATTTATGGAATGAAGAAGAAAGATATTGCTATCAAAACAGATATACTTTTGGAGGAATTGGGTTTTGAATCACAAAAGGAAACTCTTGTTAGTGCCTTGCCTTTGGGATGGAAACAAAAACTTGCTTTTTCGGTAGCTATATTCCATAATCCAAAGGTAGTTTTCCTCGACGAACCCACAGGAGGAGTTGACCCTGTTGTAAGAAGACAGTTTTGGGAACTAATTTATAAGACTGCAGAAAAAGGAATAACTGTTTTTGTAACCACTCACTATATGGATGAGGCAGAGTATTGCGATAGGATATCAATTATGGTAGACGGACGTATTGAAGCTTTAGACACCCCAAGAGCATTAAAAGAAAAATTCTCTTCCGATTCTATTGATGATATTTTCTATCAACTGGCACGTAACGCTAAAAGAAAGGAGGATTAGACTATGAAAGAATTCCTAACCTTTACTAAAAAAGAGTTTTTACATATATTCCGAGACACTTGGACTATGATGATTATTCTGGTTTTGCCCTTAGTTATGATGTTGCTTTTTGGATATGCAGTAACTACTGAAATAAGGAATACTAATATTGGAATATTGGACTATTCAAAAGATGAAACAACAAGGTCTATTATTAATAGAGTTCAGGAAAGTGAGTATTTTACCATAAGCAATTACTTTAACTCCTACGATGAAATTGACCAATCATTTAAAAGTTCGGAAAACTCTTTAGTTATAGTTTTTGGAGAAAACTTTTCTGAAAACTTATTACATTTACGAAAAGCAGATATACAGATTGTGGCTGATGCGTCTGACCCTAATGCTGCTAAAACCTTAGTAAATTATCTTTCTAATATTATAGGCTCTACCCTTAAGGACTTAAATAAAACGACCATAGAAAACTATGAAATCAAGCCCGAGCTTAAGCTTCTTTATAATCCACTAATGAAGAGCTCTTATAATTTTGTGCCTGGAGTTATGGGATTTATAATTATCTTAGTTTGTGCTATGATGACTTCTATTTCAATTGTAAGAGAAAAAGAAAAAGGGACTATGGAGCTTCTGCTTGCAAGCCCAACAAGTCCAATAACAATTATTGTTTCAAAACTTATCCCATATTTTGTAATATCTCTAATCAATATCATTACAATATTCTTGGTTTCTTATTTTATTATGGGAGTACCAATTAATGGGAGCTTGTTTTGGATATTTATCTTATGTATACTTTATATTTTAGTATCACTATCCTTAGGCATACTTATTTCCACTGTTTCAGACACACAGTTAATGGCTTTGGTTATTAGTGCTATTTTATTATTAATGCCTTCAATGCTTCTTTCAGGTATGCTATTCAATATAGAAAGTATGCCTCTTATTCTTCAGGGAATTGCTCAAGCTATGCCCGCTAAATGGTTTATTAGTGCTATTAGGAAATTAATGATAATGGGAGTTGATGCTAAATACGTTTTGCATGAGTTTGGTGCACTACTTCTTATGGAAGTAATTATTATTGGGATTAGCCTTAAGAAATTTAAAAAAAGACTGGAATAAATTATGTTAGGTTATTTAGTTGAAAAAGAATTTAAACAGATTTTTAGGGATAAGCTACTTCCTAAAGTAATATTGCTATTCCCTTTTGTTGCACTTATCCTATTAC
>Ga0172378_10006247_pt1 | contig 11140 bp, 11 predicted proteins | sample GrowelOW332metaG_FD_119755 | JGI IMG/M metagenome (GOLD analysis project Ga0172378, IMG submission 119755) | Groundwater microbial communities from an aquifer near a municipal landfill in Southern Ontario, Canada - Pumphouse #3_1 metaG | ecosystem: Environmental > Aquatic > Deep subsurface >... | reverse complement strand
AGTAAAACTTGCTAGCACTTTAGCTTGTTCATTTATTTTTTTATATAAATCTAGATCTCTTAAAGCAAGTGTAGATTTAGTTAAAAACATAACTCCACACCTATATTTAATAAATAACTCTAGCATCTTCCTTGTTACACCTAAAGTCTCTTCAAGCTTACAATAAGGATCTGACATGGCTCCTGTAGTAATTAGCACTGGTACCTTTTTACTAGCAAGTTCTTTATCTAGTATCTTTATTGCATTTTCTTTTACTCCAATATCTTCAAAATTATCAACATGATAACAACTGCTTCTAGCATCACAATAAATACATCCAAAAGAACAACCCCGATAAAGATTGATATTATTATTCTTACCTAAAATTGTTTTGGACTTTATAAAATGCATTACTTACTCCTTATTATCTTCATTATTTTCAAAAAATATTGTAAACTTACTTCCTTTATTTAATTCACTTTCTACTCTTATCTTATAATTATATGTTGAACAAATATGTTTTACTATAGAAAGTCCTAATCCAGTACCACCAATTTCTTTATCCTTACCTTGATCTACTCGATAAAATCTTTCAAATATTCGGTTTTGGTTATTCTTATCAATACCAATACCTGTATCTTCTACTGATAATTCTTTATTTTTAGAGTTAGAAACAATTTTAATAGAACCACCTTTTACATTGTATTTGATTGCATTATCAACAAGATTATGAATTAAATTATAGGCATCTTCTTTATTAACTAATAATTCAAAATCTTCTAATAATAATTCCAAAGATATTTTCTTATCAAGCATCTCTTTACTACTTGCTTCTACACTTTCATCAATTATATTTTTTATATTTACTTTTTCTACAGCCTTTTTATTACTACTTTCTAATTTTGAAAGTTCAAGCATATCTATTATTATTTTATTCATTCTAGTAGCTTCTTTTATTGTTCTAGATGTTGCATCTTTTATTTCTTTTTCATCTGTTATTATTCCTTGTTGAATCATTTGTTGATAGCCAATAATTGATGTTAAAGGACTTTTTAATTCGTGAGATGCATTAGCAAAAAACTCTCTTTTCATAGTAGCTATATTTCTTGCTTCTGTTACATCAAGAATTAATATTGCTACTCCATTTTGTTTATGACCTGTAGAACTCCAGCCATAATTGATACTATTAAAATTGAATAAGTATGTTTTCCCATCAACTTTATAATCCATTGATGAAAAAATCATTTTATTCATTGCTTGTTCTATTTGATTTCTTAATCCTAAATCTCTTATCAAATAAATATATGGTTTATCAATGATTTCTTGCTCATCAAATTTAAAAATATTTGAAGCAAAACTATTTATCATTATTACTTTTTGAGCATCACCTATTACTATAAGACCTTGATTAATACTATTTAATACAAAAGTGATTTTGTCTTTATCATTTTGTATGGTTTCAATTTTTGCATTAATTAAACTATTTACTTCATCTATTTGATTAGATAATACTTCAATATCTTCACCAGCGTATTCACTATCTTTACCCACTATTTTTTCTAATTTATTAATTTGATTTTTCAAGGGTTTAAACATGTTTTTAGTGGACTTAAAAATGAAAATTAGTGATAATGCTAAAATAACAAGTAAAACAATAGAACCATATATTACTAGGTTTTTAACAGTAGCATTTATTGTTGTTTGAGGAATAGCAACTCTTAAATAATAACCATCATCATAGGATGCTAAATACATCATTTTCATTCCTAATGTTGTTGAATACCTATAAGAGATTGTCCCTAATTTTAAGATTTCTGGTCTAGTTAAATGTGATTCAAATTCTTGAACTGACGAACTATCAGCAATTACATTACCTTGTAAATCTATAATAGTTATTCTTAAATCCGCATCCGCTTTATGAAGAATACTTGTTGTTTTTGTGGCATTTGTCCCATCAAAGATTTCTTCGGCGACATGAAGATAATTTTGAATTTCTTCTTCAGTATTTTGTTTATTGATATTAGAAACAATATAACTGTTAGCAAAAAGAAGTAGCAATAAAGCTATAAAGACGAAAATAGTATTAAATATTATAAATCTTTTTTTCATAAATTCACCTTATAACCTAAGCCATAGACAGTTACAATTACTTCTCCTTTATCATCTTTTAGTTTGCGACGTAAAGACTTAATGTGCATATCAACAGTTCTACTTTCATATCCTGATTCATCACCCCAGATATGACTTAATAGCTTATCTCTACTAACAACATCACCTTTAGATTCAAAAAGTAGACTTAATATTGCAAATTCTTTAACAGTTAAGATTACTTCTTTATTATCTTTAAAACATGTGTGCTTATTAATATCTATAGTTATATCTTTTAGCGTAATTATTTTACTTTTTTGGTGTCTTCTTACTTTAGCATTTATTCTCGACATTAATTCAAGTATATCAAAAGGCTTTTCTATATAGTCATCCGCTCCTAAATCTAGGCCATCAACCTTATCCATTATCATTCTATTGGCTGATACTATGATAATCTCAACATCATCATATTCTTTGTTATTGCGCAAAGTTTTCAAAATTTCTTGACCTTGAATATCTGGAAGCATCATGTCTAATAAAATCATATTTGGTTTTTTATTATTTAAGGCATCAAAAAGTGATTTACCATCAAAAAAGGTTTCTACTTTGTAACCTTGTTTTGTTAAGGTAACATTAATAATATGAGCAATATCTTTATCATCTTCAACAGAATATATTAAGTACTCCATAACTCACCTCAAAATATTTTTTTATCTTTGTGAAAACCACTTTTTATATAAACAACCCACTCAGCTACATTAACTGCTCTATCAGCTGCTCTTTCCATATATTTTATCACTAAGGTTGTATATATAGCAAATGCTGAGGATACTTTTCTAGTTCTATTTGCTTCAATTAAGTATTCAACTGTATTAGCATACATTTCATCAACTATATCATCTTTTTTAATAACTTCATTAGCAAGATTTGTATCTTGTTTTACATAACTAAAAATACAGTCATTGACCATCTTTAATACCACTTCGACCATTTCATCAATTTGGGGAATTTTATGACGCTCAACATTTTGAAGTTTCAAACTGAAATTCATTACATCTTCTCCATAATCTCCTATTGCTTCTAAATCTGCAACTAATTTTAGTATTCCCGATACCCTTCTTAAATCTCCAGCATATGGTCTTTCTCTTACTAGAATATTAAGACACTCTTCTTCAATTTCTCTTTCTTGATGATCAATAATACTATCATCAATCATTTCATATTGTTTATCCTTGTCATAATTTTGATAGATATCCATACCCCTTCTATAGTGTTCCTGGACTGTATCTGCCATCTTTAAAATCATTTGATTTAATTTTTCAAGTTCTTCATTTAAGTTCATATTACTTACCTCCTATCCAAACCTTCCTGTTATATAATCCTCTGTCTTTTTATTTTGAGGATTTTTAAATAACTCTGTAGTCTCATTATATTCAACTATTTCTCCTAACATAAAAAATGCCGTATAATCAGAAATTCTTGCTGCTTGTTGCATGTTATGAGTAACAATTATAATAGTATAATCTTCTTTCAATTTATCAATTAGTTCTTCTATTTTTAATGTTGCAATAGGATCTAGAGCACTTGTTGGTTCATCCATTAAAATAACTTCCGGTTCCATTGCAATACATCTAGCAATGCATAGTCGTTGCTGTTGACCTCCTGATAAACTTAAAGCATTTTCTTTCATTCTACCTGAGACCTCATCATATAATGCTGCTTTTTTTAAAGCATCAACAACTATTTTATTTAATAATGATTTACTTTTTATTCCCTGACATCGAGGTCCATAGGCAATGTTATCATAAATACTCATCGGGAAAGGATTGGGATTTTGAAATACCATTCCCACTTTAGTTCTTAACTCCATAGCATTTATATTATTAACGTCACCACCTTGATAATCAATACTTCCAACCATAATACAATTATCTATTAAATCATTCATTCTATTAAAGCACCTTAACAAAGTTGATTTACCACACCCTGAAGGTCCAATAAAGGCTGTTACCTTATTTTTATATATATCTATGTTTACATCTTTTAGTACATGGTTAGTCCCATATGAAAGATTGAAATTACTTACTTTAAATATCTTTTCCATTTACTCCACCTCAAATTTATTTAATTTTTTTGCTACTAATTTAGTAATAATACTCAAAACTAGAACAATAACTAGAATTACTATTGAAATTGCACACGATAGTTCGAAATTAGGACTTTCTCCACTCATAAGACTCCAAATATGAACTGCAAGAGAAGTTGACTTTTGATTTATGATTGCCGTATCTTTAATTGCCGTTCCTACAGCATAAATAAGTGCTGCACTTTCACCAATAATTCTACCTATTGATAATAAAACTGAAGTTAATATTCCTCCTAAAGCATTAGGTAAGATAACTTTAAATGTTGTTTGTGTAGAACTTGCTCCTAAAGCTAAAGAAGCATTTCTATAAGTTGTTGGTATTACATTAATTGCTTCTTCAGTTGTTCTTATTATTATTGGTAGAAGCATAATTGCTAGTGTTAATGCTCCACTTGCAATACTTCCTCCATCAGAACCTATTAAATTATTCATGAAAGGTATGAAAACAATTGCTCCCACAAGCCCAAATATTATTGAAGGAATACCACTTGTCATATCAATCATACTTTGCATTATGCTAGTTATTTTGTTTTTTGGAGCATATTGAGTTAAGTATATTGCTGCACCAACTCCAAGAGGTAATGCTATTAACAACGTTAATAAAATAAGATATAGTGTTGTTAATAAAGATCCTCTTATTCCTCCACCTGATGTAGTTACCACAAGATTTGTTATAATATCACCTTTATCAAAAGCCTCAGCAATAGAATCTGCGCCATTTTTAGCAAATCCTAAATACATATTACCATCTAAATCTTCTAGGATAACTTTTGTAATTACTTGCTTTTCTACAAGACTTGCATATTCTTTTGTTGAAGAATTAGTCATACTTAGTAATGGTGAATACTCATCAACGTAATTTATCATTACAATCTTTTCGCCTGCTTTATTTTCTGTATCTATAAAAGATATTCCCCATTTACTTGAAAAATAACTATCATCAAGTCCAGGATTCAAATAATCTTTTATTGTTTCTTGACGAGTATATTCTAAAGTTTCTACCTTCTCATAATAATTACCAGTTAGAAGTTCTAAAGATAATGAAGAGAATCCATTAGAAAAAATATATACAAGGATTGCTCCTAATACCAAAACTTCAAACCCTGAAAATAGATAAGTAATTGCATTTAGTAATATTTCTTTTATTTTTCTCATTTTACTTTACCTATCTTTCTTTTTACTACATTAAGCAAGATATTAGTCAATAAAATTATGATAATTAATAGAATTCCTACACTAAAACGAATATCATAATCTAACCCTAATGTTTCTTTTAATCCTAAAAGCATAGTTGTTGTAAGTGTTCTAGTTGTGTCAAATAAATTAAATGTTGGTCCACCACCAGCATTACCAGCAACCATCGAAATAGCTGTAGCTTCTCCTAATGCTCTACCAACCCCTAAAATAACTCCTGCAAATATTCCGGATTTAGCACTTGTTAAAACAACTTTAAAATTTGTTTGAGTAACTGAAGCTCCTAAAGCAAGTGAACCATTTATTATATCTTTTTTCACTGCATTAATACTTGTTGTACTTAACATAGTAATTGTAGGAATTATCATTATTGCAAGAACTAGAACTGTTGCAAGTGTAGATATTCCTCCAGCACTTTGATAATTTACTAGACCCGCAAAAAACTTTACTATTTTAGTGATTATTCCTACTCCAAAAAGACCATATATTATTGAAGGAATACTTGCTAAAAGTTCAACAATATAACTTACTATTGATCCAACTTTTTTAGGAGCAATTTTACTTATAAACAAAGAAGTAAAAACTGAAGTTGGAACGGCAATTAATAATGCAAGTAAGGTTACATACATTGTATTAATAATTATAAATCCTGCACCATAAATATTAGGTGGTTGAAACCAAAAATCTCCTCTTAAAAATCCCCAGAAGTTAACTCTATAACTAATCCCATCAATAATATAATCGTTAATGAAAGGACTAATTCCCTTAATAAAAACGAAAATAACAATTAAGACAATAACTAAAGCACATAGCACTGTTATTGCCATAAAAATTGCTTTAGTTATTTTGTCATTAATTGCTCTATGCTTAATATTATTAGGGTTTATTTGATTAGTTAAATACTTCCCCATAATAATTTAAAGAATAGTCTATTGACCATTCTTAACTCAATTGACTCCATTTAGTAATTGTGCCTTCGTAAATACCTTTTAGTTGAACGGCTGTTACTTTAGACACTGTATTTTTACTATTGACTGCTGCTACTATTGCATCAACACAGATCTTACCATAAGATTCAGTTGCTGCAGGTTCACTATCAGCTAATTTGAATTCTCTTGAAGCAAAGGCTATATCTAGTTTACTAGCACCATCTTTTTCAGAACCTTGAGTTCTCTTGTAAGCATCACCACTACCTGTGTGATTATGTTCGGCAACAAAGTTTCCACATAATGTAGAAAACTCAGCGGAGAGAGCCTTAGCAATTCCTTCAACGGATGTAGAGCCACCAAAATATATTGTTATATCACTATTATCTTGGTTACAAATAGGGTAATTGCTTTTAATTGTTTGCCATGAAGGATCGCTACTTTTAATTTCAAGAATACCATGTTTTTCAACAACAGTTGCCTTTGCTTCTTTTGTTGTTAGAAATGCTAAGTAGGCATCAACTATTTGCTCTTTACGAGTATTATCATATTCTGTTCTAACGATATAATTGAAATTTCTTGTTAATTTATAAGTGCCATTTAAAACATTTGCTTCTGTTGGTTGGACATTTTCATACACCAATCCTTTTAATCCTGAAGTCTCTAGTGTAGAAAGAGAGATATACCCAATACCAAATTCATCATTCTTTACACCATTTATCATGTCACCATTACTAGCAAGTTCAACATAACCGCTTACAAGCTTTGTGTTGTCTTTTACTGCTTCTTCAAACTTTATTGTTGTAAAAAATCCATCTCTAGTACCACTTGTTGTGTCTCTTGTGTATACTTTAATATTTGCATCATTTACACTACTTGAACTACTACTTGGACTTGTACTACTTGATGAAGAACTAGTAGATGTTCCTCCACAAGCAACTAAACTTAATCCAATTATTACACTACCTATTAAATTTAAGAATTTTTTCATAATTAGTTTCATTGCTCCTTTTTATACCTATATATTAATTATTACTAAAAGTACAAAAAACCAGCATTTTGTAAAGAATTGTAAAGAAATAGTAAAAGAAAAAAAGCAACTATTTTTCAATAGTCGCTTTATCTAACTTATTTATTTGATCTTTTACCTCGAGAATTAATGGTTGCATTCCCTGATTTAATTAAATAATTATAGTAATATTGTCCATTTTGCTCACTTTTAGCCTCTATATTTATATTTCCTTTTTCTGTTATTGAGTTTGAAGTACAAGTATAATCAATGTTCATAATCTTATTTTCTTGCTTATTAATTATATACTCACTATCAACACCATTTTTGGAAACATTTAGTGAAGCTGAGACTTGACCTTTATTTAGTGTCAATAATAATTCACTTTGTTCTTGTAATACTCCTTGATAATAAATTGACATATCATAATATCTTTTTTTACCAACAGTTCTATCACTAAATTCGACATAGTTCTCTAAATTATAATATAGCCTTAATTTACTTTGTTCAGCATTATTGTTTTTTAGTTGCTCCATTTCAAAAGTATATTCATTATTATCTATTGATATATTACCAGTATAGTCTACTTTACTTTGATTATTTTCTATCTCATTAATATAAGCTTTATAAGTGCGAGAATTACCTATTAAATCTATTGTTGAATAACGAAGCTCATAAGTATTGTTTGAATTTTCATTCATCTCATATTTTAAGTTTGTCTTATCTCCTATTAAAATCTCTAGCATATTTACATATCTATTTAAAGATTCATTTTGTGAAGATATCAACAGTTCATCTTCTTCACTATTTTCATTTGTATTATTATTTCCATATCTTAAATACTCTGATGTTGATAAATTTGCAATGTTTTCAACTACAAATTCATTTAATAATGTACTTGAAGATATTATTGGAAAACCTAAGACTTCTTCTGTAGAAGCCATTACTATATCACTTGTTTTATTTTGATCAAAATAGTTATAAGTAAATATTGATCCTACTACAACTAATACTGAAGCAAGAGCCCAGGCTAATCTTGGAATTCTTCTTCTAGTATCCCTTATTTCCTTTTTATTTTCATAAGGAGGAATCTCAATATTTTTAAAATCTATTTTAGCAAATACTTCTGGTGTCTCTTTTAATGCTGTTTCTTTTATTAATTTTTTAACTTCATTTTTTTTCATACTAATTTCCTCCTTTCTAAATCATTTTTGACTTTCTTTATTGCTTTGTTATAAATCCATAAAACTGTTCCTAGTGGTTTATTCAAACTTTCAGCAATATCTTTAAACTTCATTTCTGAAACAATTTTAAGTGTTACAACTTCCCTTTCATCAATAGTGAGGGAACTAAGCATTTCATTAAGCTCTAAATCTATTTCTTGATTTTCATTAACTTGATTTTTAGTAAATAAATACTCATTTTCTTGAATATCCATCACAACTTCTTTTTGATGCTTGCGATAATAATCTAAAGCAAGATTTTTAGCAATTTGTAATAACCACGGGGTAAAACTTCTTCCTTTTTGGTATTGATTTAAACTTTTAAGCATTTTTATATATGTTTCTTGCATTAGATCTTCAATTGCTTGTCTATCTTTTATGATTGAAGCAATCACTGAATATACTCCAGCTTTAGTCTGCTGGTATACTTCAAAAAAAGCGGCTTCATCCTTATTCATCATTAAATCAATATAGTCATCAAAGGATTTCATTTACTATCACCCCCTGATGACTATTATAACACTTTATTTAAAATCCAATATAGTACTGCTTATTTATTAAAACTATTTGAGAGTTTGTATTGATGGAAACGTTGGAATTGTAATGAATTACTTGATGAATCATTAATGCAATTATATGTATATACTAATTCTCCTGTTGTTTCATCAATCGTTCCAGTAATATTTACATGTCCTTCATCAATAACTCCATTTTCAGATTTAATAGTATATCTCAATCTTATTGTTTCGCCAGTTTCAGAGGTTTCTTTATTAATGCGGTAACTAGCTAATACTCCATTATCAACATACTCTAATCTCATTTGTACTTGATTATCTTCAATTTCAACTTTAATACTTGATAAACTTGTTGTTACACCATTTTCCATTACTTGGTAAAAGAACTTTTTCTCATTATCTTCACTTCTATAGGTTACTCCAACAAAGTTTTCACTATCTATATAGGAATATAAACGCATTACTTCTTCATTATCTTCAACTATTTTATGACCCTCTACTTGATATGTTTGATCACCTTTAATTAATAGTCCTGATAATAAATATCTAATACCATCTTCATCATCACTATAGAATTTTCTTTCAAGTTTACCTTTACTTTGAGAATTGCTTTGTCCTTGACGAAGATTTTCTGCTACTTGAAGTGTATTTTGAACTCCAGTAGTTGTAGTTGTTGATGTATCATAGTATTCTTCATTGTAATACAAAGTGTATGCTACTCTTTCTCCTTCAATGCTAGGAGCACTATATTCTACTTTATAAGCATATTCTGCATTATCTGATTCTTGGGCTTGAACAGTTAACCCATTGTCACTACCAATATACTTATCTACTATAGAAATATACTTATCAATGTTATCAATCTCATCTTCTACAACAGTACCATCATCAAGTAATTTTGCATAATCATTTGTTGTCTCAATCTTTACTGACATATTTTCTGCTGTTGCTACTTGTAAACTATTGGTTAACAATTCACTTGCAGAAATTGCTTGATATGTGAAAATTCCTTCATCTGTTGCAAATACTTCATCGCTACTTCCTAAATTAGCACATGATGCAACTCCCATTGCTCCGGCTGCCACTGCTAATGCTATAATAATTTTTTTCATTTTCTTTTCCTCCTCGAGAGTATCACTTTTTCTACTCTTTGTTAAATATACGTATCGCTATTGTGTTTTATTGGTAATTTTTTAAAATAAATAAAAAAAGTGGCTTAACCACTTGAAAATTATTTTTCTTCTTCTTTTAAATAAACATACTTTACATATTCTACTGAAGGATATTTGTTTTTTATACTCTCCATATATTCATAAGTTTTTTCACCTAACATATTAGTATTTTCCTTAATACTTTTATTTTGATCAGGATAAATTGGATCTCCTATATATATAGTCATTCTTGGAGCTTTTCCATATATAAGCTTAAACAATCCTTTATTTTTACGATAAATTGTAAAAAAAGGAACTACTGGAACACCTAGCTTTGCAGGATAGTGAAAACTAGAAAATGGAAAAGGCCTAATTCCTGTATAAAATGGCCAGATATGGGCTTCAGGATATATAGTAACTGGACGTTTCTTATCTTTTACATGTCTATTTAACTCTTCAAAAAATGGGCGATAAAACTCATAAGAAGTTGGTAATGGAAACATCCCTAGTGCCTGCAACAAATTGCGTGATACTACACTATCAAAAGCATCAGTTTTAGAAACAATATAGGTGTATCTTGCTCCCGTTATCATAACACTTGGAATGAAAGCATCCATCCATTTAGTATGATTACCATATAAAAAATAACCATCCTTTAAGTCTTTTATTTTTTCTTTACCAATTATTTTTACACCCGTAAAAAAACAAAGTATATGAAGAATAAATTTTGCGACAACATAGTATATAAAGAAACGAAATATTTTAAATATTATACTATCGCGATTATATGAAAAGTTTTTTGGCAAAGGCTTTGCCTTTAAACTATTGCCTGCAAAATCATCATTCAATGAGTCGCTATAATAAACTACTCTTTTCTTTTTATCTATTTTCATTTTTTATTTCACTCTT
>Ga0172378_10006245_pt1 | contig 11141 bp, 8 predicted proteins | sample GrowelOW332metaG_FD_119755 | JGI IMG/M metagenome (GOLD analysis project Ga0172378, IMG submission 119755) | Groundwater microbial communities from an aquifer near a municipal landfill in Southern Ontario, Canada - Pumphouse #3_1 metaG | ecosystem: Environmental > Aquatic > Deep subsurface >... | reverse complement strand
TACTTGGATTTATATACATCACTTACATACTTAAGAAATAACATGGTTAATATGTAATCTTTGTATTGACTGGGATCTATTACACCTCTAAAAGTATCACAGGCTTTCCATACAATACGATTTATATCTGTCTGATTAGTTTTTGTTTCCATCTATTTATCTAATTTTATAATGTTCATTAATATTTGATTATATAATTTTTTCTTTTTTTCTAAAAGTTGTGTCTGTAATTTTAGTTCTTCTATTTGCAATTTTTTTAGTGTTATTATCTTTTGTTGAATATTTATTGATGGTATATCTATGTCTACGTTACTTAATACTTCTTTAGTAATAGAAGGAGTATAGCTACCTACAGCATTTGCCTGTAATTTTTTTATAGTTCGTGGTAAGTTGATATACCAGTTTAAAAATTCAGGAATGACTATATTTTTAGTTATATGTATTATAAAAAAGGAACTTGAGGCAATAGCTTTTCCCATAGTCTCATAATATATTGCACAAAAATTAGATGTTCCTTTGGCAGAAAACAATAAGTCTTTATTTGATAGAAGATGTTTTTCTGTACTTTTATTACAGGGAATTGTAGGATGTAATTCGCCTTTATTTAAATGAGAGGATGTAAAATCCTTTATTTGTAGATAAAGGAAATCTCCATCTAATATTTCCTTCTTATAAGTTCCTGATAAAACTGTAGCTATATCTTTTATTTTTTTTACTTCCATTTTCTTACTCCATTTTTATTCTAAGTATTACAATTACGAAGGTAAGACATTTTTCTCATATAGACAAATATATTTTTAAGTATTTTTATTACTAATAGTTTTTAACATTTATAAAAACCAAAATAATTTAGCTATGAGACTAAATATAAATAAATTAAAGCTTTGTAGAACCGATAAATTCTATGCAACCACCACTGAATGACCAAAACAAAATATTTTGGTATCTATAAAATTAAAGAATGTATTTAATCTTGTATTTATAATCTTTATCGATCTAGATATCTTTATATGATAAAATTTTAAGCAAATTCATAAAATTATCTAATATATAAGAGCATTAATCTATTATGTAGTATAATTTTTCTGTCAAGTTACAATAATATTAATAGGAAAAATAATATATAGACCTGTATATTTAACACATTTTAATATCTGAACCCAAAACTCCACTTTTTTACAATCTGAACCAATCTAGTATACACATTTCCTAGCTAAATAAACAATAAAAGCTTCACCAATACTTTGATAAAGCTCCTATTATAAAATTACTTCTGTAATATCTCAAAAATAATTTTTCACTAATTTAAATACCGCCCCCATCAACATAAGCTAATTCTTTCATATCAGATTGTAAAATAAGAGAACCAGCAGTTATACTATGAGCCAAAAATACATTTCCCCCAATAACACTATCTCTACCTATAGTGATACGGCCTAATACAGTAGCATCTGCATATATAATAACATTATCTTCTACAATAGGATGCCTATCTATTCCTTTTATTGGATTTCCGTACTTATCCACAGGAAAACTTTTGGCACCAAGCGTGACTCCTTGATAAATTTTCACATCATTACCTATAATACAAGTCTCACCAATAACAACCCCTGTTCCATGATCAATCATAAAACGTTCTCCAATAGTAGCACCGGGATGAATATCGATACCAGTTTCAGAATGAGCCAATTCAGTAATAATACGTGGAATCACACATACTCCTAACAGAGATAATTCGTGTGCTATACGATAATTAATAAGTGCACGTATGGTGGGATAACTGTAAATAATTTCACTCAATCCCTTAGCAGCTGGATCCCCATCATAAGTTGCTCGTACATCCTCACTAAGCATACGACGTAATTTTGGTAAACGGGCTATAAATTTAGCTGTAATAAGTTCAGCTTTACTATGACAATCACCACAATCCTTAAATGTCGTTTTATGACAATTAAAACATATAGACCAATTTATTTCATCACACAAATGACTCTCTACCCATTCTAAAGCTATACCAATATGATACTCTAAAGAATTTTTGAATATACGTCTACCTTCAAAATAACCTGGGAAAATAATCTCACGTAGCTTCTCTACAATAAGTTCAAGATGTTTAACAGATGGCATAGGTTTGTCATGATTAGGCAAGTAGGTCAATTCATCCGAATAATTTGTAGCTAGTACTGAAGCTATTTCTTTTATATCTTTTAACATAAATCTTACTTATAGTCTAAATAATAATACAGATAAACTCATTAGTTTATCTAGGAAACAAAAATATCTGTACTTAAATAACGTTCACCTGTATCACAAATTATAGTAACTATAGTCTTTCCTTTATTCTCTGGACGAGCTGCAACTTTAAGAGCAGCTGCCACATTAGCACCAGAAGAAATACCGGCTAGAACACCTTCTTCTTTAGCCAATCTGCGCGTCATCTCTTTTGCCTCATTTGCATTAATAGTAATGACCTCGTGGAGTTCATTAACATCTAACACATCAGGTATAAAACCAGCTCCAATCCCTTGAATCTTATGAGGTCCAGGAGATTTACCAGAAATAACAGCTGATTCCTCAGGTTCTACAGCAATAGCTTGTATGTCTGATCTATGACTATGTAAACCTTGAGCAACACCAGTTATTGTACCACCTGTACCAACCCCAGCAATAAATATATCAACCTCACCATCTGTATCTTTCCATATCTCCTCAGCAGTTGTACGTCTATGCATAGCTGCATTTGCCGTATTTTCAAATTGCATAGGAATAAATGAATTATCAAATTGTGCAACAATATCCTCAACTTTAGCTATAGCACCTTTCATTCCATTAACACCAGGCGTAAGTACTACCCTTGCCCCATAAGCTTTTAGTAAATTAATACGCTCAATAGTCATACTATCTGGCATAACAATAGTTAATTTATATCCTCTAACAGCACATATCATAGCTAGACCAACACCAGTATTACCACTTGTAGCCTCTACAATAAGAGTATCCTTATTAATTTTACCTTCTTTTTCTGCTTTTTCTATCATAGCAAGAGCCAAACGATCTTTCACTGAAGCTCCAGGATTTTGTCTTTCCAATTTCACCAATATGGTAGCATCTATACCATCTACCACATGATTAAGCTGAACTAAAGGAGTATTACCTATAGTATCAATTATAGATTTCTTTTTCATATAAAATTATTTTAGTGCATATATACAAAGATAAGATATTTATTTGTACTAAAATTCAAATTTTAGTAGTTCCTTGTAAATCATAGATTTTTTAACACTAAATAACCTAGTTTTTAGACACTAAAATTTCATTACTCATCTGAGAAATGTTGCAATACCCTTCTATATGTAGAAAAAATCTTAGACTTAGATATAAAACCTTTATACTTTCCATCTTCTACAACTGGTAAATTCCATACCTTTGTATCTTCAAAATACTTCATGACGTCATCCATCTTGTCATGAATATCCACAATAACGGGTGGGGTTATCATAAAATCTCTAACTGTAGCCTTATTGTATAGTTCATGGTCGAACATAATCTTACGTATATCATCTAGGATAACAACACCTATTAAAGATTCCTTATCATTAATAACTGGAAAGATATTTCTACTTGATAAAGAAACTTCTTTAACTAAATCCCCTAAAGTAGCATCTACATGTATAGTTCTAAAATCAGTTTCTATAACTCTATTTAATTTCATTAGAGTTAGTATGGACTTATCTTTATTGTGTGTAAGTAATTCTCCTTGTTTTGCAAGACGGCGAGCATAAATAGAGTGTGGCTCCACACGCCTAACAGTCAGATAAGAAACAACAGCAACTAACATAAGAGGAAGTAATAATTGATACCCCCCAGAGGTTTCAGCAATAAGAAACATTGCTGTCAACGGAGAGCTCATTACTCCTGACATAACTCCAGCCATTCCTGCTAGGATAAAATATGGTACGGGCAAATCAATTAAACCAGTATAATTCACAATAGATCCCATTGTAAAACCTAGCATTCCTCCCATAAATAAACAGGGAGCAAAAGTACCTCCTACACCTCCACTACCATTTGTTAGTGCAGTAGCAATAACTTTTATAAGTACTATGGCTAAACTATAGACAATCAAAAATAGAGGTATATTCCTATATCCAAAGAAATAAGAATTCTCTGTTAGAATATCTGTATTCCCATTAACTAATTCCTTTAACACCTCATAACCCTCTCCAAATAATGAAGGAAAGATAAATATCAATATTCCTAAAATAGAACCCCCAATTAGAATTCTTATATTCTTATTTTTAATTGATTTTATTAAATCTTCTATTTTTAAATTTGCTCTAATAAAATAAATAGACCCCATACCACATAGAATTCCCAATATTAAATAATAAGGAATATTAGTTATAACTACGTCATTAATAATAGGAAATGAAAGCGAAAGACTCTTACCTAATAATAAAAAACTAACTACATATGAAGTCATAGCTGTTATTATAAGTGGTATAAGAGATGCCATTGTTAAATCTAATAATAAGATTTCAAGAGTAAAAAATATACCAGTTATAGGTGCTTTAAAAATACCCGAGATAGCTCCTGCAGCCCCACATCCAACCATCAATGTCATTACTTTATAATTCATTCTAAAAAATCTAGCTAAATTAGATCCAATAGAAGAACCAGTAAGTACAATTGTAGCCTCAGTACCGACAGATCCACCAAAACCAATGGTAAAAGTAGTTGCTATCATAGAAGTATAATTGTTATGTGGTTTAATTATACTATTCTGTCTGGAAATAGAATGTAATACCTTTGTAACTCCATGCCCTATATCGTCCTTTACATAATACTTTATAAAAAGATGAGTCAACCATATACCAATTAATGGTAAAAGAAAAAATAAAGTATTACCTGTATTTATCTGAAGTCTATTAACTAGAAACTCATGCGTATAAAATATAGCTGATTTAAGAGAAAAAGCTGCTAAACCAGTAACAATACCCACCACTACACTCAATATAAGAACAAAATTTGATTCATTTATGTGATGAATTCTCCACCTTAAAATATTGTTATACAAAACACTCCACCTTCTCTTCATCTTATTTTATAAAATATTTTTGTTATTAAAATTTTTAATATAAACGAACTATTTATTTGCAATTACACTTACTAATGAACCGTACTGAGTATTGAAACTTATACTCAATTTTTCATCCTTAATCACATCCAATGGAAAAGTTTTAACAACACCCCATTGAGGTATAGTAGCAATAAAAGACGATAAATTATTCTCACCCAAATAAAGAGACATATTAACCTTAGCTGGAACTCTATAGAAAACTCCAGATGCTGTATTATCACTAATATCATTCAATTTAGATGGTACGATTATCCTATCAGCCTTTAAAATACATGCAACGCTTGAATATCCTCCAATAGAATTTAATCCTTCTTCAGATGAAAAATTAAATAATTGAATATTCTTTTTGTCCTTAGGAATATCAACTAAAATTTGTTTCTTAACTATGGACTTTTTAGTTTCACCTAAGAATAATCTCATATACTCTTTCTCTGTTTTATTCAAGTTATTAAGCAAAATTTCTAGAATTTTACCATCTTTAATTCCATTATCTGAATCCAAAAGCATTCTTCTTTCAGACCTTATTCTCATAATTTCCTTTACAAGTTTTTGCTCAACCTCCTCATCAGTCATTTTTTGATAATGTATAATAGGGTCCCATATCTTTTTTATAACACCATCTATTTCTTGCTCAGTGTAATTAGAATCTAGAACTTCCTTCATTCTATCAAACAAATTTAAGTCTTCCAAACTAATCTCTTTTTTGGAACTACCTTGAGGTATTAAAACGTCCTCTATTCCAGTATTATTTATTTCAGACTTACCTACATTCAAATTATTATTTATATTCTGAAGTATCCCATCTTTAGTTAAAGATAGAAGAATACCTGTGTACTCACCACTTGCTTTCATTGAGTAAATCATAGAGTTATCTGGAACATAAATAGGTATCAATTTGATATCAATTATTTTCCATCTATCAAAAGGGATAGTACTAGGAGGTGAAACACCGAGATTTTTCTCAGCATTAGCAGAGTATTTACCAGGTAGGAAGTTTGAAAGTTCCATAGTAATTTCTACCTTATACATAAGTTTAGGAAGAGCGTAACTAACCTCAACAGGAGTTTGTATATCGCTTTTTCTTCTTTGTGAATAAGACACTAAACTAACTAATAAAAATATTATTACAAATAGTAAAGACTTTCTCATACGTATAAAATTACAAATAAATAATTCAAAATATAAAAATATTTATCTAACCAAAGGTCTTTCTTCAAGTATTTTCCATGCTTTCCCCATACCATCAGCAATGACACCTGCACACAAACCTCGCATTCCGCATTCCTTGACAGCTAAATCTCCAGATAAGCCATGAGCAAAAACTCCACTTATAACAGCTTCAAATGTTGTCATTCCGCAAGCAATCATAGCTAACAAAACACCTGTAAGCACGTCACCAGCTCCTGCTGTAGCCATTCCTGGATTCCCGCTAGTATTAAAATAGCACAAACCTTCAGGAGTTGCAACTGTAGAAAAAGCACCTTTTAGCACTACATAAACTTTTTTATCGGCTGCAAATTTCGTCAATTTTTTTAATCTCTCAAAATCATTTGCACATTTTCCTACTAATCTTTCAAATTCTTTTATATGAGGAGTTAATATACAGCCTTTGTGGAGCAAAGAAAACATATCTTTATTTTCCGAAATTATATTTAAAGCGTCTGCATCTATAATAATTCTTCCTTTCCAATTTGTAAGTAATTGTCTCAGAGCTTTGACCGTTTTTGCTTCCTTTCCTATTCCGGACCCAACAGCCACTGCATCAAATCTACTAAGGTCATTTATTTCAGAAAAATATTCTAATTTATCGAAATCTAGTACTGCCTCTGGGGATCCTAACTGAATAATATTACTGCATGAACTTGGAATATGACATGTTAAATGCCCAAGTCCAGATCTCAGAGCAGCTCTCGAGGCAAGTAAAGCGGCTCCCATCATACCAACTTTTCCGGCAACTAATAATCCTTTACCATTAATTCCTTTATGTGCAAAACGTTGAGGTATAGGAAGAATATCCATTATATTATTCTTTTTCAAATAATGATAATTAGTATAAACATCGTTCATTCCACTAATATCATAACCTAAATCTAATATACACCATTCACCTATATAATCCACATTTTCTGAAAAAAGGAAAGCTAATTTAGGAAACATAAAGGTAAAAGTATAATCTGCTTTAATGATAGATAAATGATCATTCTTAGAATTATCCTCCCCCATTAGACCTGAGGGGATATCTACAGATACCACAGTCAAAGGAAGCTCATTAATTTTCTTTATAACTTGAGATGCAAGTCCCTCAACAGCCCTATTTAATCCACTTCCAAAAATAGCATCCACAATTACACTATTTTTACTAGGAGTAAAATCAGAAATTTTTGAAATATTTATTAGAGTACCTCCCATAAGTTCATACCTACGTTTATTATGCTCGCAATCTGAAGATATGTTACCATCTGTATTAATACAATAAACAGTTACTCTAAATCCTAATTTTTTTAATTTACGAGCTATAACATAGCCATCTCCTCCGTTATTACCTTTTCCTGCTACAACTACAATAGGACTATCCTTAGAAAAAATATCCAAAAATTTATCAGTCCATACCTTTGAAGCTCTGTCCATCAACTCTAAAGAAGTTATATTATTTTTTGTTATAATATAATTGTCTATATCCTTAGTTACTTTGGTCTCAAAAATTTTATAAAATTTTTCCATTTTTATCTATATTAAAACGTTATAATTTATTGTTTTTAGTTTTTTTAATTATATTTGCACAATGTAACAAAACTTGTGTTCAATATACTAAGTAATTTTATTAATAACAAATTTAAAATAGAAATTATGTTTAAAAATCAACCTAAAGGGCTGTTTGTCGCGGCATTATCTAACATGGGAGAACGTTTTGGGTTCTATACCATGATGGCAATTCTTACATTATTTTTGATGTCTAAATACGACTTAGATGGGGTCAGAGCTGGCGCTATATATTCTGGATTTTATGGAGCAATTTATGGACTTTCATTAGTTGGTGGTTTACTTGCCGACAAATTAGGAAAGTACAAGGGTATTATCATGTCAGGTTTGATAATAATGTCATTAGGATATGCTATATTAGCAATTCCATCTATTTTTTCCTTGCCAGTAACTATTGGGGCTTTATTTATAGTAGCATTTGGTAATGGTTTATTTAAAGGAAATCTTCAAGCTCTTGTAGGTCAACTTTACGATAATGAAAAATATTCTAAGATGAGGGATTATGGATTCCAAATCTTTTATATGTTTATAAACGTAGGTGCCATTTTTGCTCCAATGATTGCTACAGGAGTTAGAAATTGGTGGCTAAAAAGTCAAGGATTCATTTACAATGCTGATATGTCAAATCTTTGTCATAGTTTCCTTGATGGTAAAATGTCTGAGGAAGTTGCAAGTGGTAAATTTACAGAACTCGCTACACAAGTTTCTGGAGGTGTTGCCCCAGCTAATTTAACAGACTTTGCAAATAGCTTTTTAAATGCTTTTAACACTGGTTATCACTATGCTTTTGCAACTGCTATTGTAGCAATGGGTATTTCATTACTAATATTTGCACTTAACAAAAAGAACCTACCGAACCCAAGAAATACTTCTAAACGTGTTGAACTTTCACAAGAAGAGATACATCAAGATGCAAAAGAAATCAAACAAAGACTTTACGCTTTATTTGCTGTTTTTGCTGTTGTTATTTTCTTTTGGTTCTCATTTCACCAAAATGGATTAACACTAACTATGTTTGCTAAAGATTATACTCATCTTCAAATAGGTAGTTTTAAATTATCAGCAGAAATATTCCAATCTGCAAACCCATTTTTTGTAGTATTTCTTACTCCTATTGTAATGTGGTTTTTTGCAGCACTTTCAAAACGAGGCGTTAATTTATCAACTGCCAGAAAAATAGCTATTGGTATGGCAATCGCAGCTACTGCTTATGTTATAATGGCTGTTGGTTCTATTGGAGTACCTGCTCATGATGCCATTAAAGATACTGGTCTTGCAACAGCAGATAGAGTAACTCCATGGTTATTAATTGCTACTTATTTGACTTTAACTATTGCTGAGCTATTTATTAGTCCACTAGGATTGTCATTTGTATCAAAAGTTGCTCCGGTTAAGATGCAAGGATTGATGCAAGGCTGCTGGTTAGGAGCTACAGCCATAGGTAATTTACTACTTTTTATTGGTCCTATAATGTATCAAAATTTACCAATATCTGTTGCATGGTCTATCTTTGCTGTTGTATGTTTTGTATCAATGGGAGCAATGCTTGGTATGGTAAAATGGTTAGAAACGATTACAAAAGATTAAGAACTAAACTTATACTACTTTTCTATCATATGAATTATGAAAGACGGGGGATGCTCAATGCATCCCTTTTTTTATAATTCATAAAAGGATCTTTCTATTTATTTTCTAAAAATATATTTAAGCAATATTATTTTATCTTCATATTAATATTTTTCAGATTATCATTATTATTTCTACCTTCGTAGTAGTATTTAAATTAAAATTATTTATAGTACAAAAACATAAAGATGAATAATATTACTACAGAAAATAAATTATTAGGTAAAAAGGTAAACTATCCCTCTTCCTATTGTCCCGAAATTCTAGTTGCTGTACCCCGCTCTGCCAATAGGATAACATATGGCATCACAGAGCCTAATAAATTATTTTGTGGATATGATGTATGGAATGCCTACGAATGCAGTTTTTTATTGGATAATGGTTTACCAGTAAGTGGTATAATCAAGATAATTTACCAATGTACAAATGAATTTATAGTAGAAAGTAAATCTTTAAAATTATATCTGGGATCATTTAATATGACAAAGATGGGAAACTCCTACAATATAGCAATTGATAAATATATTTCAACACTTAAAAATGATATAACTAAACTTTTAAAAACTGATATACAAGTAAGATTTATATCTTACAAAGATTATAGAAATTATAGCGAAAATACATTAGACAATGATTTTCGAGATTACACATTACTTGAAGCTAAACCAGATATTGAAAATATAAAACTTTCTTGCTACAAAGAAAATCCTAGTTATTTATCTCAAAATTTTTCGGATGCAGGTGAAATTAAAGTTAGCAGTAATCTATTAAAGAGCAATTGCAAAATAACTGGACAACCAGATTGGGGATCCATATACATTAGAATCAAAGCAGATAAATTACCAAATCAAGTTAATTTACTAAAGTATATAGTATCCTTGAGAGACGAAAATCATTTTCACGAAGAAATATGTGAAATGACATACAATCGTCTATTTGATACATTTAATCCAGAAATCCTTATGGTAGCTTGTAGGTATACTCGTAGAGGAGGCATTGATATTAATCCTTGTCGAGCGAATAAAGAAATATATCTTCCTCAAAAAATGATTAATTTACAATCAAACCACAAAAAATCTTTTAGACAATAGACTTTAAACTCACAAATAAACTAATCTTTATTTCTAAAAAAAGTAGTTAAATAAATTTATGCTAATTAATTAAGATACAAATAAATGTGGGTATCAGGCCCTTTAAATCCATTATTTTTCTTAAAAATCTATTTTAAAAAATTTGTAGCTAAGAAAAAAAGTTGTACCTTTGTAGGGTAAATAAAAATTGTCGTATGGTGTAATGGTAGCACAGCAGATTCTGGTTCTGCATGTCAAAGTTCGAGTCTTTGTACGATAACAAGCTTGTATAAGTAATTATAGCAAAAAAACAGGATACTGATAATTTCAGTATTCTGTTTTTTATTGCTTGTATATTCATTCTCAAACAAAAAGTCATACATATATTCCCTCTTTATTTCTATATACTACTTTATATTTTCTTATATTAGTGTCCGCTAAAAGTCAGTAAAGGACATAACGCTCCTCTCAATCACTAATGAATAGGTGATCGAGAGGTGTGTTTTTGATTCTAAGCCCCCTTAATCAAAAAGTGATAGATTATT
>Ga0172378_10006243_pt1 | contig 11143 bp, 11 predicted proteins | sample GrowelOW332metaG_FD_119755 | JGI IMG/M metagenome (GOLD analysis project Ga0172378, IMG submission 119755) | Groundwater microbial communities from an aquifer near a municipal landfill in Southern Ontario, Canada - Pumphouse #3_1 metaG | ecosystem: Environmental > Aquatic > Deep subsurface >... | reverse complement strand
TGAGTCAACGACTACATATAGTTGGTGTAGATGAAGAATCTTCCACGAGTAATCAATAATTTTTTCTAGCGTAGCTTTTCCATAACCTCTATTTCGATATGTTTGAAGGATTGCTAATCCAAGTTCAGCACGTTGATGTTGCGCTGAAAAATTAACAAGATCAACGGTGCCAATGGCTTTACCCTCTTCGTTCTCCACCATCAATCTTACCTGTTTATCAGTATATATATCACCAGATGAGTTTGCTATAAAGTCGTGAAGAACATATCGTGAGTATGGAACATTTGTTGTACTGACATGCCATAACGCCATATCATTCTCAATTTTATAAAGTATATCCAAGTCTTCGGGCTCCATTGCCCTCAAAGTGATGTCAATCATATCAAATAAAACAAACCTTATTTTAGTATTTCTTTGTAGGTAATGATAACCTTCGTTTCGGGATTATATGTCCCAATTGAAATGTTTTGATTTGGATTTTGCGCAAAGAATTGAAATATATCCTTGTAAGAAAAGGACTTGGTATCGTAAATAACACATGTTTTGCCTTGCTGTGATATAGACAGATCATTGTGACCATTGAGCAAATTTGCAGAAGTCTTTTCTATATACTGAGCCTTTAGGCCTTTTCTTTTCATTATTTCTTGACATTCTCCCATTGACTTTACAGATCCAATAAAAACATATTGCAACGTGTTTGTAGGTTTCTTGTTCAGAAAACCAAGACTCTGTTTCAGATATTTTGTTTTCATCTGAATAAGCGCCATTGCCGCTTTAAAATAGATGGCTGTTTGAATTGGGATACTAAGCAAGATACTCATGCTACTGAAATGCTTGCGGAAGAAGATCAGCATCGCATTATAGAAGACATGAACATAGCGATAAGACGATTTCATCGTACTCTCTCCTTTGTAATGTAAGATTCGTTCTGGTAAATACCAGTTATCGAATCCTCCTTTCAACAAACGATAAGAAAGATCAATATCCTCACCATACATGAAATAATCTTCATCCAACAACCCAACAATATTGAGTGCTTTGCGTGGCACAGCGAAGAATGCACCACTTACGATATCAATTTTTGATGGTCGATTCCAAGGCAGCCCCCCCATATAATATCTGGCAAAACGGTTATTTTGGGGATATTTAGAGCAGAGACCAACCATCTTGTATAAAGCAGTTTGTGGTGTAGGAATGCCTCTTCTTGATTCTTTGGCATCAGTACCTGTAATAGTCATCATCCTAAGACCTACTCCCCCTATATTGTTTTGACCATCCATAAAACAAATAACATTACCGATCGTGTCTTCAGCCACTATGACATCTGGATTCAAGAGCAATACATAATCACCCGTACTTTGCTTGATAGCAAGATTATTTGCTCGGGCAAATCCAAGATTGGCGCCACTTTCAATGATAAATACTTCAGGAAATCTACTGGAAATGTAGTCGACAGAACCATCGATGGAGGCATTGTCAACCACGAAAATTTCAGATTTGATCTCATGAAGCGACTGCTTCAAAGAAATCAAACATTGCTCCAGATAATATTTGACATTATAGCTGACAATGATTACTGAAAGTTTGGCATGTACCTTTGGGTCCGAATCAATCATTTGCAGTTACTTTAGTTTCTTCCACACAACGTTCCATGGTTGGAAAAACAAAAAATAGGCAAAGAAACAGTATGATAGCCATGTAGCCAAATGCCACTTTCATGAACAAGTAATATAAAATGATGTTGATCATCAGCGGCATCGTCAGCATATTTAACCGAACACTTCCCCAATGAAGCAATGTTTTCAAAATGTCGAGTGATTTATCTTGAAATTTGTTTCTTACCTTTTTAAGTTTGAACATACGCAATGCTAAAGGAATAACACCTATCGTTGCCAGTTCCATGATATATAGAAAGATAAATTCTTTTGTCGAATCGGCCGCCCAAACTCCTGGAATCAACGTTTCTGTTTCGAATAAACCAATGATGCTGAGCGAAATAACAATCGGCAACCAAAATTCAATCATCAAGCGATGTTGTACTTGTTTAAGATTTTTCATGTGTAAAATGTGAATCAATTTTAGATGGTGAAAACAATGACTGGATGAATTTTGATTTGCTTCTCAACGGTCAAATGGTGTTCGATTCAGTATCGAACGTCCCAATGTTACTTCATCGGTATATTCCAACTCATCACCAACGGAGATGCCTCGAGCAATAACCGAAATCTTCATGTTGAAATCTGCCAATTTTCTTGCAATGAAAAAGTTTGTAGTATCGCCTTCCATCGTAGAGCTCAGTGCTAGAATAACCTCTTTGACACCTCCATGCTGTACTCGATCTATTAATGATTGTATTTCCAATTGATCTGGCCCAATACCATCCATTGGCGAAATGATACCGCCTAACACATGATAAACGCCACTAAACTGTTGAGTATTTTCAATAGCCATCACATCCTGAATGTTCTCAACCACGCATACAATTGTGGTATCTCGATGTTCGTCAGCACAAATCGAGCAAATATCTGTGTCACTGATATTGTGACAAATGTGACAATATTGAATATTGTGTCTCATCTTTGAGACAGCCTCTACAAACTGTTCTACGTCATCGGAATCCTGACGAAGCAAATGAAGCACTAATCTCAAGGCTGTCTTTCTACCGATTCCGGGCAGTTTGGCAAACTCTCCAACAGCTTTTTCAAGAAGAACAGATGGAAATTGTTGGTACATTAGAGGTATATTCCTAATCCGATCTTGAATCCAATCGTTGAATAGTTGCTATGATCTTTCAGAGATTGATCATAATAAATTGCTGGTTCAACCGTAACGGTTCTACTTAAGAAATAAGCATAACCGACTTCTACGCCAGGCATCACGTCGTTATAATTATGATATGCATGAACAAATTTCACGTTGGCACCTAAATAAATACCATTTTGCACAATATAATAACGTGCCCCTAGCCCAAGTGAACTAAAATCAGAAACGGTTTCATTGCCATTGTGCTGATAACTCACAGTACCCAAAAACATCATATTATCCTCAATCATGTATCCAGCCTGCGTTTGAATACCAACATTCAACTTATCTAAGCCATTGTAACTGAGGTTCAGACCTGTCAAAGAACCAGAAACATACACTTTTCCCTGTTCAAATTGAGCAGAAGCTGTCATAGAGATGAGCATTGCTGCAATGATTGTCAAAAAATTTTTCATCAAATTCGTATTATATTTCATAATAATAAATATCACTCTTGCCATATCGTATCCTGGATTTGTTGGATTAATCAAGACAGAAACGAGTTTGTGCAAAAATACATAAATAATTTGAGAACCCAAAAAATATAAGTATCTTTGTGCTTATTATTCAATTAGAGAATTACGAAGGATGAAACAAATCTCCCTAATCATTATATTGACATTTGTCACATTATTTTCTTTAGCAAAATCCAATATCCCACTTTTACAGAGCGCTTTACAATCAACTCCTAAACGAGAGGTCCGAGCTGTTTGGCTTACAACGATTGGTGGCTTGGACTGGCCACATTCATATGCCAGAAGTGCCTATAGTATTGAGAAACAGAAGCGTGAATTATGTGCGATCTTAGACAAATATGCTCTTGCAGGGATTAATACCATTCTCATTCAAACCAGAATTAGAGGAACCGTCATCTATCCATCAGCTTATGAACCCTGGGATGGATGTCTTTCCGGAATACCTGGTCAGTCACCGGGATATGATGCATTGGAGTTTGCTGTGGAAGAATGTCATAAGAGGGGCATGGAAATCCATGCTTGGGTTGTGTGTATGCCTATTGGAAAATGGAACCAGCTGGGTAGTAAAATGCTCACTAAAAAACATCCCGAACTGACGAAAAAGATTGATGTTGAGGGATACATGAATCCCGAAAAGCCTCAAACCGCAAATTATATTGCGAACATTTGTCAGGAAATTACACAGAATTATGACATCGACGGCATTCATCTCGACTATATCCGTTATCCTGAAACGTGGAACCTGAAGGTGAATCGAAACGAAGGCAGGCGCAACATTACCCGTATTGTTGAAGCTGTGCATGACCAGGTGAAACACCTTAAACCGTGGGTCAAACTTAGTTGTTCTCCAATTGGAAAGTTTGATGATCTGAGTCGATATTCCAGCCACGGGTGGAATGCCTATTCTCGGGTATATCAGGATGCACAGGGTTGGTTAAGAGATGGTTTGATGGATCAGCTCTACCCTATGTTGTACTTTCAAGGTGATCAGTTTTTCCCTTTTGCCATTAATTGGCAGGAAGAAAGTTATGGGCGCACCATTGTGCCAGGACTTGGAATTTATTTCATGGCTGCCCAGGAAAAGAACTGGAACTTAGATGTTCTTAAACAAGAGATGCAGGTTATTCGAAACTTTGGAATGGGGCAAGCGTATTTCAGAGGTAAATTCTTAACCGATAATACCAAAGGAATTTACGACTTTGTTGAAACAGATTTTTCACGCTATCTGGCTTTAGTACCAGCCATGACCTGGCTGCAGAGCACTCCACCCATTGCACCCACCACTATTAATGTTGATGCAAAGACATCCACATTAAGTTGGTCTGGCGCTGTAGATCAAAGCCCTGCCCCATATCTCCTGTATAATGTCTATGCCAGTCAACAAGCTCCTGTTGACATCAATGACAGCAGAAATCTTGTTGCTTCACGAGTGCGTGGAACATCTTTGCACGTTCCAACAGGCAATTCTCTTGCGTATGCAGTTACTGCAATGGATCGATTTGGCAATGAAAGCGCTGCAATTCAAAGTGTAAAAGAAAGGACTCAGCCCAAGATCGATTTGGGAGGTCTGTTAAAATGCGATGGGTTCAAATTAGAATTACCAGCGAAAGGACCGGCACTTGATGCAAATTTCGTGGTCATTGAATCATTACAAGGTATCATGATAACGACGCGTGTCTACCAAAGTCAGTTAACTGATGTTTCTGCACTCCCTGAAGGTATGTATATTTTGAAATCAATCAATAAGAAGGGGTACACTCATCGTTTAGGCTATTTTATGATCAAACGCAATGCAAATGTTCAATGAAATTCGTGAAGAAGTGAGCAATAGAAGGCAGCTTTGTAAATGCCCTTGTTAAATATATATGATATCGCTTGTCAATCCCAATGATATTGAGCCACAAAGTCATTCATATTGTTTGTCGAAACCAATGGTCTTGAAAATCTTTCTGATGAATGTTGTTTTCAGTCATTGACATGCTTGTCCAACATTCCTCGTCCTCCCTCTCTTTGTATTTTCGCGATGAAATCGTAAAACGTCCGTTTCGAAACTTATTTATGGAAAAAAAGCCCAATAACATTCTGTTTGTGAACGTAAACAAACGTTAAAGCTTTGGCCTTTCCTGCCGATTTAATTATCTTTGCATGATTTAAATAATAGAAAATTATGATGCAACCCATTTTCATTGCAGGCCCATGTGTTATAGAATCTCAAGAGTTGTTGGACACAGTAGCCGAGCAACTTGTCAAAATTAACGACAAACTGGGTACCGACATCATTTTCAAGGCATCCTTTGACAAGGCGAATAGAACTTCTATTCATTCTTTTCGTGGCCCCGGACTTGATAAAGGTCTTGAGATGCTGGCAGAAGTGAAACAAAAATATGGGTTGCGGATAACGACCGATATTCACGAAAGTTACCAAGCTGAACCGGCATCACAGGTATGTGATATTTTGCAGATACCTGCTTTTTTATGCAGACAAACAGACTTATTGATGGCTGCTGCCAAGACTGGTAAGATTGTCAATATCAAGAAAGCGCAATTTTTGAGTGGTCAAGATATGCAATTTCCTGTTGAAAAAGCCTTAGACGCAGGTGCTGTCGAAGTATGGCTGACCGAAAGAGGCAATTCTTTTGGATATCAAAATCTGGTCGTTGATTTTAGAAACATCCCTGATATGAAGGAATTTGTCAAGACAGTCGTGATGGATTGTACCCACTGTGTACAGCGTCCCGGTGCCGGTCAGGGCAAAACCCTTGGAGATAGACGTTTTGTTCCGGCGATGGCCCATGCAGCCAAGGCCTTTGGGGCAACGGGATATTTCTTTGAGACACATCCAGATCCCGATAATGGTCTGAGTGATGCTGCTAATATGATTGAATTATCTCAACTGCAAGGCTTAATTGAAAGCCTGTTATAATTTGACACAAACTTTAAATGTCGCTCGCAACGAACAATAACATGGATGAGAATACAAATCAGAGATTGAAACATGTAAGAGAATACGCCATTCAGTGCCTAACAGATGAGGCAGAAGCCCTGATGGATTTGCGTCCACAATTGGATGATAATTTTGACAAGGCAGTTGAACTTATGTTTCATTGTACTGGGAAAATCATTGTTACAGGCGTAGGAAAGAGCGGCAATGTAGGAGCGAAAATAGCGTCTACTCTATCCTCTACCGGTACGCCGGCATTTTTTATCAATCCCTTAGACGTCTTTCATGGTGACTTGGGCGTGATGGCACATGATGATGTTGTATTGGCTTTGAGTAACAGTGGACAGACAGACGAATTACTTCGCTTTCTCCCAATGGTGCTGCAAATGAATATTCCGATCGTTGCCATCAGTGGTAATGCCAATTCGCTCTTGGCCAAGTATTCAACCGTTCATATTAAATGTTGGGTCAAGAAGGAAGCTTGCCCGCTGAACTTGGCCCCAACGAGCAGTACAACGGCAGCCCTCGCCATTGGAGATGCGTTGGCCATTTCATTGATGATGGTTAGAAATTTCAAGCCGACAGATTTTGCACAATTCCATCCAGGAGGAGAATTGGGGAAACGGTTACTGACAACAGCTGCCGATGTCATGCGTTCAGATCATCTACCTATTGTCTCACAGGAAATGCATCTTAGCGATGCAATTATTCATGTTAGCAAAGGGAAACTTGGAATGGGTGTTTCGCTTGTTGATGACAAAGTCGTAGGTTTGATAACGGATGGAGATATAAGACGCGCCATGGAGAAGTGGCAAGCTGAGTTTTTTGACAAAACCGTGAAAGATATCATGACTGCCAATCCAAAATCAGTATTGCCAACCACTAAGATTACAGAGATTCAGCGCATCATGCATCAATATAAAATCCATTCTGTATTAGTGGTCGACCAGGATAATCACTTGCTGGGTGTTGTTGACCATTACTCATGTATGATATAATAGCAATGTCAAGTTTATTGAACAAACTCTTACTATTCCTAGGACTAATATTTTGTATTCCAATCAGCGGACAAACGGCTGATTCGACTGTAGTAAATACGTTACGTGAGAATGGGATAACATTTTCGAATGATAATCGTGTGGTACTTTTAACGACGGGTCAAGAAAAGTTTGATGATCTGTTTACTGCCATTCGCCAGGCAAAGAGTAGCATCCATTTAGAATATTTTAATTTCAGAAATGATTCGATAGCAGGTTTGTTATTCAGGATCCTGAAAGAAAAAGTAAAGGAGGGTGTGGAAGTTAGAGCAATCTTTGATGCCTTTGGAAATGCCTCCAATAACAAGCCTTTAAAACAGAAGCAACTTGATATTATTCGGTCGTGGGGTATTGAAATAATCAAGTTCGATCCGATCAGGTTCCCTTGGGTCAACCATGTATTTAGCCGTGACCATCGCAAGATAGTTGTGATCGATGGCGAAATTGGCTATATCGGCGGAATGAATGTAGCCAATTACTATATTACAGGAACAAAGAAAACAGGTGCCTGGAAAGATATGCATTGCCGAATTCAAGGTCTTGCCGTAAATTCACTACAAAAGATATTTCTCCACACCTGGAATAAGATAAGTCATAAGAACGTACAAGGAGCAAAATACTATCGAGGATATCAAGATAAAGACTATTTCAAAGATTTGAAACCTGACACAAGTTTAAATGCAGGTCATAAGATGATTGGAATCATCAATCGCGAGCCACTGGTCAGTAATAAAATTATCAGAACATTCTATACGACTGCCATCAATGCAGCAAAGGACAGCATTAAGATTGTCAATCCCTATTTTACGTTGAAACATGGTATCAAGAAAGCGCTAGACAATGCTCTTAAAAGAGGTGTCAAAATAGAGCTGATGCTTTCAACACGCAGCGATATTCCACTTACCCCTGATTGTGGATTTTATAATGCACACAAACTGATGAAACGTGGCGCAAATGTTTGGATGTATGAAGGAGGTTTCCATCATACAAAAGTGATAATGGTTGATGGCAGGGTATGCACCGTTGGGAGTGCAAACCTCAATTCTCGAAGTTTAAGCTGGGATTATGAAGCAAATGCTGTTATCATTGATAAATGCACAACAAAAGAATTAGACAGCTTGTTTGATTCAGAAAAAAAAGACAGTTTCTTGTTGACACCAGAAACATGGAATCAATTTAGAACTCCATGGCAGAAATTCAGAGGATGGGTCGCCCATCTTTTGGCTCCTGTATTATAAGAACCCTTCTGTTTGTATTGCAGATTAGCGGTCAAGTGGTGCCATGGTCTCGTACAAAATCATATATTATTGATATCGACATATCCGTTCATAACAGCATAGATGGTGAGGGATGAAACACTTTTCATGCCTAATTTCTCCATGATATTTTTCCGATGTGTTATCACTGTGGTCATTCCGATATTTAGCTGGCTTGCGATTTCTTTATTAATATATCCTTGGACGATTAAACAAAGCACTTCTATCTCGCGATCTGACAATATCTTGGAGGTCAAGGATTTTGGCATTGTTGGGAGATGTTGCCCTTTTCCGTGTGCGTATTGTTCCAATATTAAGAAAGACTTTACCAACTGATCCTCGGGCACGTTAATACATACGCTATGAAAACCATTCAACTGTGCGTGAGGGTCTGTTGATGTCGTTAATATAATGGTCTTATTTTGATGCTCAAGAAAAAAATGACGGTGTTCTAATACGAGGCTTACAGGAACGAAATAGTGAAAAAATTGTTCAGGATTGTCAAGCATAAGTTCTTCGAAAGATCGAAAAGCGCTTACCTCCATGATCGGTAATACTTGTTGTAACAATTGTCTTAAGCCGATCACAGCTAATGTGTTGGGATTTACAATTGCAATTAATGGTCGGCTATTCATCTTACTTTCGTTTTCTATGGATGGCATTTGTTAAATTTAGATACGTTGAATCTATTTGACTTTCTTCTTTAACACCAGTGACGGGATCTTCAGTTCTTCTCCCACTTTTACCATTTCTTTATGATCATTAACAGCTTCAACATAACATTCCATGCCAGGTCCAAGATAAGCCTTGCTAATTGAACTTAGCGTCTGTCCACTTCGTACTTTCACCGTCTGGGCAATGCCCGTTATGAAGTATGCACCTGTTCGAACGCGTGGATCAGAATTGTATTTTTCTTGGTTGATGTCAGATGTCGTTTTAACAACTTTTAATCCGGCTTCACCTTTAACCTTATCGTTAGATGCTACTTTCTTTTCTTGGCGAACAGCTTCGGTTGAGCTTTTCTTTTCAGCTATCGTGGCTGTCATTTTGTTTGAAACGGTTGTCGAATCGTGCCGTTTAGTTTCCTTTATTTGCGAATTCTGACGGACGAGTTGCATAGAGTCTGTGCCCTTTTGTACTTTATCTGAATTATTCTGCAGAGAAAATTGAGCCATTAGTTGTTCCAACCGATGATCACGAAGTGAAAATTGTTGTCCAACATATATGATGCTGCTAAAGAGTGCCAGTAGTAAAACGCAAACAGTGGCAATTAACCATCTTTGGTTTCTTCGTGTATGATCGAGATTTTCACGCAAATGACGATTTTCTTCAGATAGACTTTTTTCTATATTCTGAAGATAATCAATATCTGAAGATATTTCATTGTTCTCTAATGTGGTCGGTTTATTTTCATCATTCGGCTCAATTGTTGGTTTGATGGCATGAATGTCTGCATTAGATTCCTTTTCTGGAGAGGGTTCTTCTTGTTTAGAAGATGGGGTTATACCTCTTGTATCATCACTCGATACAATGGCTTCAGTTAAATTGGAAGTGTCGTTTTGGTCAATGATTTTAGCCTCTGTATGCTGTTCAATGATTGAATTCCCTGCCAAATAAATGTCTTCTTTTACGGTATTTTGCTCACTTGCAATATGCGTTTCGCTATTCTTTATCTCTAGAGGACCAGCTGTAACTGGCAATGCTTGCTGAGCTTCGGTTGCATGCTCATCCTGAGATGGGATGTCTGTGGCAGGAGTATCTGTATCATATTCATCAATGTTCTCCAGGTCACCAGCAAGAAGAGCTTCATCAAAATTTTGATATTTCTCATCGATATCAGAAAAATCGATATGATCATCAACTTCAACAGTATCGAAAAGTTCAAAAGGACTATTGACACGATCTCTCAAACTGTTTTCCGGAGTAAAAGATATCTTCTCTCGGCCTTCGATAAGAATTCGTTCACCAGTATTCACATCCACACTTTCACGAGGGCTAACAGATACGACCTTAAAGGTGCCAAGCCCTTTTATCTTCACTTGCTTATCGGATTTCAGTCCATTGGTAAGGACTTCAACGAAAGAAACGATAAACGTGTTTGCATCATTTTGTGAAAGTTGATACTTCTCTACTAGTACATGACTCAAATCAGTAAACTTTGTCATCCGTTATCTCCTTTCTTCAGTTGTTCCTTCACAGAAGGTGTAGGTCTAAAATTAAGGATCAACTTGGGCGGTGCCATCATTTTCTTGCCAGTTGAAGGATTTACAAAGATGCGTTCCATTCTCTTTTTAATCTCAAAGGTACCAAAGGAAGGGACAATAATTGATTCACCTGAATCAAACGTGATAGCCATTTCTTCTGTCAGACACTGAACGAAATCCTGCGTCTGCTCTTGGCTATATCCACAGTTTTGCGCCAACTTTGCAATAAATTCCTTATTGTTCATGATTCCTCATTTTAAGATACAACGACACCAAACAAATCGAATTCTGTTGAATCTGTAATTTCTACCTGATAAAATGTGCCAATGTCCAAAGGTTTGTCCGGAGAACTGACTAACACTTCCGGATCAACTTCAGGAGAACAGAATTCAGTACGACCGATATAGAATTGATCTTCTTTTCGGTC
>Ga0172378_10006241_pt1 | contig 11145 bp, 7 predicted proteins | sample GrowelOW332metaG_FD_119755 | JGI IMG/M metagenome (GOLD analysis project Ga0172378, IMG submission 119755) | Groundwater microbial communities from an aquifer near a municipal landfill in Southern Ontario, Canada - Pumphouse #3_1 metaG | ecosystem: Environmental > Aquatic > Deep subsurface >... | reverse complement strand
GCAGTTCCGTTCATAGCAATAGTGTATTCATCCAAGGCTGTTCGGATATCTGTTATTGCTTGTTGTGTTTCTGTGGAATAATCATCTTTATCAAAGAAGATTTTTATTAAGGCATAGTTAGTTCCGTCAACACTCTTAAAATTCTCATCAGTAAAAATAGACATTTCTACGCCTGATACATTGTTAATAAGTGGAAGAATAGTGTTGGTAACTTCACTTTCTGTTAAATTTTCTTTGGTGACCATAACATTTGCCGAACCGCTAGAACCAAATTCATTCTCCATAATTTCCAAGGCTATTTTGGTTTCACTATTTTCAGGTAAATAAGAAGTGATATCATAATTTATTGTTACATTCGGTATTAAAAGGGCACAGCCAATAGTGGCAATTATAAATATAGTGAAAAAATACCAACGACCTTTCACTATTAAATTAGCGATTTTTTCTCTAAACATACTATTCCCTCTGTTTTTTACTTGACTTCATATATTTTATATTTTATTATAAAAAAATATAAAAAGCAAATTTTTATGAGGAGTTATTCAAAAAGGAAGTAAGGATATGAAGATTACACTAGTGGCTGACGTTTATGGAAAAGAGAACAATGGTACCTCTATTACGGCTCATCGTTTAGTGGAAAATCTAAAAAAGCGTGGAAATGAAGTAAAGGTTATATCTGCTTCACCAGATAGTGATATTGTTCTACCAAAGAGAGATTTTTGGATTTTTAATAATTATGTTGAAAAAAATGGCGTTACACTAGCCAGTATAGATGAAGATAAATTAAGAGAGGGTATAGCGGGTAGTGATGTTGTTCATTTGTTGTTGCCTTTTAAAGTCTCTCGTCGTGCTAAAAAAATTGCTCAGGAACTACACATTCCATACACCACTGCTTATCATTGCCAACCAGAGAATGTTAGCAGTCATTTTGGTTTAAAGAATTTTAAGTTGTTTAATAAATGGTTGTATAAAAGATTTTTAAAAATTTTTTATCACGATGTAGAGTTTATTCATTGCCCTAGTCAATTTATTGCTGACCAGATTACTGCCAATGGATATAAAGCAAGGAAGTATGTTATTTCAAATGGCGTTATATCAAAAATAAAACCAATAAAAATCAAAAAGCCTGATGAATATAAAGATAAAATTTGTATTTTGTGCGTTGGTAGATTTGCCAGAGAAAAAAGACAAGATGTTTTGATTAAAGCAATAAAATTGAGTAAATATGCAGATAGGATACAACTTTTAATGGCGGGGAATGGACCTTTGGAACATAAATATAAAAAAATGAGCCGTGGACTAAAAAATAAACCTCGAATGGAATTTTTTGAGTTCCCAGAGTTGCTTGAAGCGTTTAATTACTCTGATTTATATGTTCATGCAAGTGATATTGAGATTGAGGGAATTTCTTGTATTGAGGCTATTAGTTGTGGACAAATCCCTATTATAGCAGATAGTCCTCGTTCAGCGACACGTCATTTTGCTTTAACGGAAAATAATTTATTTAAAGTAAACAATTCTAAAAGTTTAGCACAGCGGATAGATTATTGGATTGAACACCCAGAAGAAAAAGAAGAATTAAGTAAGCGTTATATTGAATATTCCAAACAATTTGCTATTGAAAAATGTGTTGATGAAATGGAAAAAATGTTCAAAGATGCTGTGGAGTATTACACTGAGTACTATAAAACTTTACCGACCATTCCTATAAAACCACACATAGATTACCCCACTAGTTTTGACCAACATATATTAGAATGTAAACATAATAAAAACCATACACTCATTGATAAAAATTATAAATATATACGAAAGAATCCTTTCTATAATTTGGGTGCGGGAATACTAAGGGTGTTGGCTTTATTGCTGTTACCTTTTTGGACAAAACCATACACTCATTACAAAATCAAAGGTAAAGAAAATATCAAAGGATTAAAGAAAAAGGGCGTTATCATAGTTTCTAATCACGTACATAGTACAGACTCGCCTATAATTGCAACCCGTATATTTGGTTGGGGTAGAAAGGTTAGGATTGTGACTTTGTCTGAAAATATTGATATTCCTATTGCAGGAGATTTAATAAAAGCATTAGGCGTATTACCTCTTGGGGACACCTTGGGGGGTATGAAAAAATTTAAACAAACCATAGATAAATTATTAGCACAAAATAAACCTGTACTATTTTTTCCAGAAGCGGCATTGTGGCCATACTATCGTGGAATAAGACCTTTTCATAAAGGTGCTTTTGTGTTTGCTGTGAATGATGATGTTCCTATACTTCCTATAATATCAACTTTTATAACACGTAAAAACGGGAAGCAAAAAATGATTGTGAACATATTGCCACCCATTTATCCAGAGGGCAAAACTTTTACGGAACTACAAGAATATACACAAAAATATTGTGAAGATTTTGCAAATAATTTTTATAAAAAATATAGATAGTATTAGAATATTTAGTTGCAAAAAACTTATATAATAATTAAGTTTGAAGACAATTTATAAAATCATTGAGTTGTAAAACAATGTATAGAATAACGGGGGTGTAAAATACTAATATCTTATAATTTATGTTTAAAAAATAAATATAAGATTGCTTAGGTTGCATAATTTTTATAAAAAATATAGATAAAAAAAGAGCGAAATGCTCTTTTTTGTTTAAAAATCAATGACTATTTAGTGGCGTAGTTTAATTTTTATTTACTTTCTATTTGGTGAATTAATAATGTTTTATGATTTATTTTTTGCTGTTTTTATAGCATATAATTTTGATAAACATTATGTTTATTTTTAATAATTCACCAAATTATTACATCCAGATAATGATTACTACCCCCATTACTATAAGGTATGGTACGAACCACCAAAAACTTATTTTTTTAACTAACTTCTGCATTATTTTTAAGCCTAATAGTGCGGTAATAAAAGCAAAAACAAAGGACACAATTAGACTCATAATATGTGTGGAAGTGGTGGCTATTGCAGAGTGTGAAAAAGCGAGTTCATAAACTAAACTTGCAATTATTATTGGTATGCTCATTAGAAAACTGAAATCCAAAGCGGTATTCCGCTCCATACCTGCTGTAACACCAAAAGCAAAAGTAGTTCCGCTTCGGCTTATTCCAGGGAACAGTGCAAGTGCTTGCGAAAAGCCCATTGCTAATACGCCTTTCCAGTTTAATGGTGTGGGCTTTTTGTTGCGTGTAACAATAAATTGTGCTAAACCTAAAAATATGGCTGTAATTATAAAACCTATACCCACGAATTCGGAAGAACTTAGAAAATCACCTAGAAGTACTCCAAATAAGACAACAAAAATAACAGCCGGTAAAGTTGCAACTAACAAATATTTGCTCATTCTGCAAAGAGGGTTTTTAATCATATACCATACTGTTTTTCGATAAAACCAAATCACTGCCAGTAGAGTGGCAACGTGTAACAATACATTTAGTAAAAGGGAGTCAACTTGAACTCCAAAAATATATTCTAAAATTAGCAGATGTCCGCTACTTGAAATAGGCAAAAATTCAGTGATGCCTTGAACAATTCCTAAAAGAATTGCTATCCAAAAACTCATAATTTCCTCACACATATAAATATGTGTATTTATGCTAGAATTATGAGAGAGTTAAGGATATTTTACTTTTTATGTAATTAAAAACGGTCACGAAAGTTTAAACAAAAACATACACAATTTTTTGGCTCTTAACTGTTTGCTTTTTTTGGCTCTTAACTGTTTGCTTTAAAATTTTTTATTATTTATATTAAAAATTTTAAAAAATAAAGAAGTAACGTAAAATAAATAATAAATAAAAAATAGTGCATCACGGGTTAAACACCTATTATGAATACATTTAAGTATCTGCACTATATATAATATAAAAATTCAAAAAGTTAACAGGAAAACAAAAATGGAGGGAAAAAAAGAGATAAAAAACTTGTTTGATTAAACCAATTTTTAAATATATTTAACTTTGTTAAATCCTAATTTTACAAATCAGTTTTTAGTAAGAATGATGTTTTCATCGCTAAACGAAGCGGTTCCACCCCATAGGCTGAGCATATCATTAAACTGAGATAAGGACCATTCAGTTATAGAGTTCAGATTTTCTGCTAAGGTGAGATTGCCTTGGTCTACCCAGTTTCCAAAAAACAATTCTAAAAATAATTCGTTACTTTCTGCTGTAAGTTGATTGACCCACATTGAAGATGAAATATTTAAAGTTTCTTCGCTATAATTAAAACTTGCAGTATATACAAAATATAAATCATCAGGCATAGCATCTAGGATTTTAAGTGCTTGTTTTTCTTCTTCGGTTGCACCATCTAAAATGCTACCTAATTTTAATTTTCCTACGGCAGTTATTGTAGTTGTTTCATCTACTGTTGCAAGCGTAGTAATTTGCAAAATGCTTAGCAAGTTTTCTCCGTCGTCATATAAGTCGCTAACCCAACCCGCACCTAAACTACTATTTAACAAACAGGCGAGGCTGGTTTTATCCAAAGATATGGTTGTACCTGTTGGGATAGTTACATTTTCAGGCAATATATTTTCATAAATGAAATTGCCATTTTCATCAAATAGTGGGTTACCCTCATTATTTGTTACGGCGTTATTTATTAAGTCTTGGAAGTTGGCTTGGTCTGTTGTCGAAACCATATTTGGTGCCATTTGTTCATCTGTTGGTGGATTGTCTAATTCGTCTAGTAGATTTACGTATTTTTGCACATTATCTACACCAGATAAAAATTGGTCTAAGAAAAATAATACCCCAACAATTAGAACTATAACAATAGTAAAAACACTAGGCCAAATTTTATTCCAACAGCCCTTTTTGTTTTTATATTTAACTTTTTTAGTTTTTTGTTTGGTCATTGTGCCTTCTTATTTTGAATTAGTTTGCTTATTTTTTTGATAAAATATGTTGATTGAAATAGTATGAATTTAATTTGATTGAATAGTGTGATTTAAAGTGAACTAATATGTGTTTTAAATTTGCGAATGTATCTAAATCTTTTGTTAGATAGTTATTAGTAAATGTAAATATTTATTTGATTTTAAATTTACCTTTATTTATTTTTATAAGCATTTATTACTGCTTAGTTTTTATAAAAATATTAAAAATAAATAATTGCCCTTTTTATAAAATATGTAGTTACCTTAGTCGTTTTGTTACTGTGTTTTATTAAGCATTTATTATTATCTAATAATTTTTTTAGCGTTTAGCAGTGACAATTTTTGTTTCACAGCAGATTAAGATTTGGTATTTTACTAAACTATATGCTGTTTAAGTATGTTGTTAGATTTTAGTTTATTGTTTTAATTATTGTCATCAGTTAGAAATTAGAAATTTATAAGTTTACTTTTTTATTTATGTTAATTTATTTTGAGCCAACACCTTTTAAATATTTACCGCATCCGCATCCTTTTTCACTTGTTACTATTTTTGCTCCTAACCCAGGTAACCCAGGGATTTTTGTGGCGGCTGATGTTATTTTATCTTCAACTCCGCCACCACTGTCCGCTTCGCCTTCTTCACCGTTGCCACTCTTTCTAGCCATTTGCCCTGCTTTTTTTGCCGCACCTACTGCCATAGTACCCGCTTTTGCGGCTGCTCCAACAGGACCTCCTGCTAACATTGCTGCATTGCCTAGTCCGCCCATTTTTCCTCCACCGCTAGCAATACCGCCAAGATTTCCTGCGACTCCGCCTTGTCCTCCTGCCTTGCCTTCTTTCCCTCCTGCACTGTCCCCAGCCCCTTGTTTACCACCGAAACGACCAGACAAGCCTTCGCCTTGCTGTCCATTTTTTCCGCTACCGCTACTGCCAAATAAAGTGCTTAGACCCGCCTTATTCCCAGACTTCATATCGTTTTGTGCACGGGCATCGGCCGTATCACCTCGCATAAGACTACTTAGCCCGTTACTTTTTGGTTTTTGCGGTGATAAACTTTGTTGTGCACCCTCATCAGCGCTATCTGATTCAGGCTGGTTCTCTTCATCATCTAAGTCAGGTTCTTGATAATTATCTTCATTATTTGCCATTTTTGTTCTCCTATTTTTTCTTATTTTTGTAATGATGTTATAGTATTTCAAACTATTTGTATTTTGCACTCTATTTTTTGCTGATGTCATTTATAAGTTCTTATCATATAAGTTTCTTCCTATGTTATAATCTCTTAATTTATCGTTTATTAAGTTTTTTGTCATATTATAATCTTTCAATATTTTTTAATTTCTTAGTTTTTTAATTTATAAATATTTTGCACTCTTTCTATATTTAATGTCAGTTCTGTTAATTTTAATTTTTTAATATTCTGCTATATTTTGTAAATTAGGTTTTCTGTGATATTTTAATCTTTTTTATCTGTTTTTAACTAAATGAAATACCATTTTTTGAATTGATTAGAATTGTATGTTATTTTATTGTATCTTATATATTAGTTTAATGTACATAAACAAAATATATTACCGCACCAATAATGATAAGCGGTACTGCTATACTTAGTAACCATTTTAATAATTTTGTTCCACACATATGCACCTCTATTTTAAGTTTTAATTGTGTTATCTAATATGTTGTTTTTTTAATTTAATAATGTAAATATATATTTTAAAATTATAATTATTTTTTAAAAACTCATATTACTTTTACATTATAAAACAATATGCTTTTATAAATAAGATTAATCATTTTACATTTTGTTATTTAAGTCAAAATACAGTATTTAATTTTTTAAAAGTTAATTATTTTTTAAGATAGATTATTTATTTTCTAATATCGACTTATTGCCTTGCATTTTTAGATAAAATAAGTTTTAGATAATTATAAATTTAGATAATGTATAATTTTACTTTTTTAAATTTACCTATTTTTTAATTATCATACTGTGTGGGAGCATTATTAAGCGAACTGTTTAAGTCTTTAAAGTTTAAATTATTTAAAATCTATGAATAATTTTTATTAGTTTATTGAGATTTAAATAATTTAAACTCTATTTCCTTTTTTATTATAGTAAAAAATATGCCTTTTAGCAAACGAAAAGGCGGATAAAACTTTTTACGTGTTTTATTCGTGACTCTATTTCTTTATGGAATCTGTTTTAGATAAAATAAATTTTAGATAATTATAAATTTAGATAATGTATAATTTTACTTTTTAAATTTACCATATTCAATTATAAAATAATGTATGATTTTAGAAATAAGATTAATCATTTTATATTTTTGTTATTTAAGTCAAAATGCAAGAAGTCTTATTTTTATTGTATTTATTTATAAGTTTTTGGACAGATTGTATTAGTTAATATGTTAACTATTAAATGAAAAATTATTTTAACGCAAATTAAGTTTAGAACTGTTAAGAGATACTTACATATTTTTTTATAATAAGCAACTATTTTTAATACAAATTACCATAATGCAGTTTGCTAATAACAATCTTAATTGATTAATATGCGAGAAATGAGTTCTTTAATATTTTTATTAATTGTGTGATATTGTATGGAATGGACTTTAAACTTGCAACTTTTTGTTCCACTTGATTTTGCGAATTAATTTTGGAACTGTTAAGAGATATTTGCATATTTTTTATAACAAAACTATTTAAAAGCAATTTCTTGCTTTTACTTTGTAATTATGGTATTATAGCATTACTATATGGAGAGATGTTAGATATTCAAAAAAACAATCATATAGATAAACATTCTTATTTATAACTTTACCATATGGAGAGATGTCAGAGTGGTCGAATGTGCTTGTCTCGAAAACAAGTGTCCCAAAAGGACCGAGGGTTCAAATCCCTCTCTCTCCGCCAGACGCATCTCGTTTGAACAATTGTCGTTCAGGCGGGATGTTTTGTTGTAAAAAACCACGGGATAGTCACGGGGTTTTTTTTATTGCCCTTTGTAGTTTTTTCGCCATTTATTTGTTCATTATTATGAATGGTGTATCGGGCGGGGTTTTTTTATTGCCCTTTGTAGTTTTTTGCCATTGTTATTATTTATTTGTTCATTATTATGAATGGTGTATCGGGCGGGGTTTTTTTATTCCTCTTTGCTGTTGTTTTTATGAAATTCTTTTTATGAAATTCTTTTCATTTTCTTATTTTATATTTTCATTATTCCTTTCATTTTCTTATTTTATATTTGTACTATTTTTTTCATTTATTATTCTATATTTGTACTATTTTTTCATTTCTTATTCTATATTTGTACTATTTTTTTCATTTTCTTATTTTATATTTGAACTATTTTAATTTGTGTTTTTAGTGTTTCGCTCAATATGGTTATAGCATTTATCATTTACATACTTCATTAATAGAGGTAGTTCTGTTGTTTTTACAAATTTCTCTTGATTTGTTTTTATTTACAATCTTATCTATGTTTTCATTCTTTTGTTTTTGGAAGTATATTTCGTGTTGTGGGTCTTTTGAAGTGTTGTAGAATTCGCTTTGTGATTTTTTAAAAATTTGGATAAAAATCGACAATTTAAAAATCGACAATTTTTTCTTGATTTTTGATTTTTTATTAAGTATAGTTATTATTAAGCAGGTAGTTAAAATTCGTTTTGTGATTTTAAAAAGATAAAAAATAGAGGTAAAAATCAATGAATTAAGGAATAAGTTATTTTATCAAATTATGGAAAATTGTTTAAAAATTATGAAAATACGATTGTAAATGTTTGCAAATTTTAAGTACGCTTCACGCATTATACTGATATCCCAAAGGCTATGGCAACACGATTGTAAAAGTTTGTAAATTATAATAACAATGTAAATTTGCAAACTTTAAGCATAGTTCACGCATCATCCTGATATCAAAAGACTATTGCAACACAATTGTATTAATATTGCAAAGTCTATGTAAATTTATCAAAATAAATTAAATGTGAAATTTTTGTGAAATTTTTGTAAAAAGGTTAAAAATTTGTTGCAAAAATATTTTTTTAAATGTTACAATAAAAATATTATATAGTTCATATTTGATGCAAGATATTAATTTTTAGTTGGAATTATATGGGGGAGGAGTAATTCTATGGAAAAAATGTATTTAAAAAGAAAAGGTTTAAAATCAAAATTCGGCATCATGTTTTTATTTTTTGTGTTCGCATTGTTTGCGACAATTTTGTGGCCTTCTGATACTACCGCTTTTGCGGCGTCAGATACCACAATTGATGTGAACTACAACGGGACAGCATACACTCTTGATGTGCTGTTGACAGGCACGGTTGCAGATTTGGAAGCGGACGTTGCAACTAAAACTTCTGTTGCAGTTGCATCACAAAAGTTATATTTTGGCAACTACTATATTGGAGAGTAGACGGACACTGTTGCTTTGTCCACATTGGGAATTGTGGGTGGAAGCACGGTTTATTTACTTTCTAACAGTTGGACAGATGTGGTAACAAGTGTGCCAGCAGGTTATGTGCAAAACGACACGGCAAAAACGGTTACGATTTCCTCGGTGGAAGGGATGTCTTGGTTAGCATCAGTGGTAAACGGGCTAAACGGTCAAACAGCTATGACATTAAGTGGCTACACTGTTTCGCTTACGGCTGACATTGATTTATCTAATCATTTGTGGACTGCGATAGGGACTTCATCTATTGATTGTTTTGCGGGTACGTTTAATGGAAACGGGCACACAATAAATGGTTTGTGTTTGAATTCTACGGCAATTAATCAAGGCTTGTTTGGGTACATTTCAAATGCGACAATTAAGAATGTTATTATCGGAAGTGGCTATGTATATTCAAGTTTTAATAGCATAGGTGGGATTGCGGGTTATGTAACAGGCACTTGCGAAATAAATAATTGTTCTAACACCGCAACGTTAAAAACTGGAAACTACAACGCAGGCGGTATAATCGGTGCTATTACTTCTGGGACAGTGAATATATATAACAGTTCTAACGAAGGTGTAATAATGACAACTACAAGCACTGCGGGTGGTATAGTTGGAATTGTTGGTAGTACATCGACAGTAAATGTATACAATAGTTATAACACGGGTAAAATAACAGCAACTACAAGTTATGCAGGCGGAATAATTGGTATTGCTCAGGATTCTTCTACAGCAAATATATACAACAGTTACAACTCGGGTGCGATAACAGTAGCCACAAGCAGTGCGGGCGGTATAATTGGGAATGTGTTTACTTCCACAGCAAATGTATATAACTGTTATAATACGGGCTCAGCAACTAGCAGTTCATACAGCGCAGGTGGTATTGTTGGATACTGTTACAAATCAACAAATTTAATGGTAAACTGTTACAGCATAGGCGCAATAAGTGCGACAAATGGTAGAGGCGGGATTTTGGGGACTAGATACTCAACAGAAACCTCTGTTACAATCAAGAACTGCCATTATCTTGGAGGATCGGCAGGTGTGATGATAGGAGGAGATTATGATGGTACAAACTGGACGGCAGGCACAGCGACTTCATCAGGTTGTGCTACTTTCACCAGTGCCGACAATAGTTTTACCGTTTCGGTGAATGGCGGCACCTTGACAACTTACAGCAATTTATATGGGGTTTTGACAGCAGGTGCAACGAGTTACAGTTCGACATATCCAAGTATGACAATTTGGTTTGAGGATTATGCCACACCAGTAAATGATGGATATCCAGTTTTACATAATACTTTCTCGACAAATATGGTGACAAGTATGCCCGTAACTGGATACGTTCAAGATGATGATGCAAAAACGGTTACGATTTCAACGGCGGAAGGTCTTGCTTGGTTGTCCTCAGTTGTAAACGGGGTGAACGGACAAACTGCAAACACTTTTACGGGTTATACTATAACGCTTACTGCTGATATAGATTTAATAGACTATAATTGGATGGCAATAGGAACTAAAACTACTCCGTTTAGCGGAACGTTTGATGGCGGTAAGCACACAATAAGCAATTTATATATAAATGTGGCAAGCAAATACCAAGGCTTGTTTGGATACATTTCAGGGGCAACTATCAAGAATGTTGTTATCGGAAGTGGAAATATACATTCAAGCTCTGATAGTGCCGGTGGTATTGCGGGTTACGTAACGGGCATTTGCGAAATAAACAATTGCTCTAACTCAGCAACGGTAAAAGTAGATATTTTCAACGTAGGTGGCATAATTGGGGATATTAATT
>Ga0172378_10006240_pt1 | contig 11145 bp, 8 predicted proteins | sample GrowelOW332metaG_FD_119755 | JGI IMG/M metagenome (GOLD analysis project Ga0172378, IMG submission 119755) | Groundwater microbial communities from an aquifer near a municipal landfill in Southern Ontario, Canada - Pumphouse #3_1 metaG | ecosystem: Environmental > Aquatic > Deep subsurface >... | reverse complement strand
GCTGAAAACGCCCATTTTATCGTGAAAGGAGTAAGAACTGTGAAGGACTTTGAGCATGAAGAAGAGCAAGCTGACGTCAATCTCCGCATAGCCGGCATAGAAACCGTACTGCTCTTTGCAGAGCCTCAACTGGCCAGCATCTCTTCCAGCATGGTGAAAGAGTTGAAGCATTTCGGCGCAGATGTAAGCATTTTTCTACCTAAAAAAAAATAAAAGAATGATAACCTACAATGTTGACGGCGTAAAAATGCCAAAAATCAAGAAGCGCATCACTTCCCAATGGATAAAAGCGGTGTCCTCTTCTTATGACCGGAAATTAGGAGAAATCGGCTATATGTTTGTCGATGACAAGAAAATCCTCGAAGTTAATAAAGAATATTTAGGACATGATTATTTTACTGACATCATCACCTTTGATTATGATGAAGACAATGTGATAAATGGAGACATTGTGATAAGTCTCGATACCGTGCGCTCGAATGCCGAGAAATTCAATAAGACCTATGATGATGAACTTTATCGGGTGATCATTCATGGAATACTCCATCTTTGCGGCATCAACGACAAAGGACCTGGAGAGCGTGAAATCATGGAAGCAAACGAGAATAAGGCCCTTGCCTTACTGAAACTGATGAAGCCTTAAGAGAGTCCCATCAGCAATCTCGTTTTATCCCCCAAGGATAGCTATCAAACAGGCTTAAACGTAGAAAACCATTCCCATATTCAAAGGAAGCTTTCTATATTCATTATTTCTATAATAGAAAAAACATTATAGGACATGTATCCTGTTCGGAAAGAAAACGACAAAACCTACCTGAAATTGAGATTTCTTTTCATTGCATCAAGAGCACTGCTTTCTGAACGATCCTATTTTCTTCATTGATAATGGAAAAATATTCGCTCATATCCCATAAATCCCGGGCTATAAGAGCTTTAAGCTGGGTCTTAAGGTGAGGCAATGTCTGTTGCAACTCCGCATCATCTTTTGGCTTGATCTTCTCTTTCTCAGCTTCTTTGAGAACATCATCTATAAGGCTTTGCGGAATTTGGAAGCCATTACGGAAGTCCTCAAATGTCGGATATTTCTTCTTCAACTGCTTACGGTTATTATCCACATACTTCAAATCAGTATTAAGCACAATGCTCTTTGCAACAATTTGGCGGTGAAACCTTGTATATTCTGTGGTATCGAGAGGAACGAAGAAATCGGGCATAATGCCACCTCCTCCATAGACAATGCGATGCCGACGCAAAGTATAATATTTAAGGCTGTCAGAAAAGTGAATGCTGTCAGCACTATAAAGTTCTCCGTGCTTATATCGCTGATCCAGCTCCATAGCATAATCTTCCATGTCTCCCTTCTTGTAAGGCTTCTGAATGCAACGCCCGGAAGGAGTATAATAATGGGCTATCGTAAGGCGCATCATAGAACCGTCATCAAACTCAACAGGGCGTTGCACCAATCCCTTTCCAAAAGAACGCCTGCCTACCACTTGGCCCCTATCCTGGTCTTGTATGGCGCCTGTGACGATCTCCGCAGCAGAGGCGGTGAATTCATTCACCAGGACCATTAGCTTTCCATCGAGCAGTTTACCATCTCCTTTTGCCAGAAAATCCTGTCTCTTAGAGGTCCGTCCCCGCGTATAAACGATAAGGTCATCCTTGTGCAGGAATTCATTTGCTATCATTACAGCAGCCTGAAGATAACCTCCCCCATTGTCTTCGAGGTCAAGTATTAAATCCTTCATTCCCTGATTTTTAAGCGCATTCACCGCTTCCATGAATTCATCATAAGTGGTGGCACCAAAACTCCCAATCCTGATATATCCCACATGGGGACGAATCAGATAAGAGGCATCTATTGTCTTCACGGGAATCTTATCACGCTTCACGATAAACACAAGTTTATCCTTGATACCACGACGTATTATTGTGAGTTTTACTTTTGTATTCTTGGCCCCACGCAGACGTTTCATGATTTCGTCCTTGCTCATTTTGACACCAGCAACAGCCGTATCGTTTACTGCTATGATCCTGTCTCCTGCAAGGATTCCGACCTTCTCAGAAGGACCATTGATAACAGGTTGGATGACAAGTAATGTGTCTTGAACCATATTAAACTGGACACCAATTCCTTCAAAAGAACCTTGAAGCGACTCGCTCATTTCCTTGGTTTCTTTTGCTGTTGAATAAGACGAATGAGGGTCAAGCTTGTCAAGCATGCCCCGTATGGCATCTTCCACAAGTCCATGTTCATTGACGGTGTCGACATAAAGATTGTTGATAGCAATCTCAGCGATTTGAAGTTTTCGGATCGGGCTTTCAGATCCAAAGTCCAAATGAATCTGGGCATTTGCATTGATGCTCAGCAGTAAGCAAATAAATAAAAATAGATATTTCTTCATGATTTTAATTCAATATAAAGAGAAATACAGAAAAATCTCTTCAGCTTATTCTATGGGGACAGTGTCTTCTTCGGGGATATATTCTTCCACAACCAGATTGTCAATAATAAAATTCTGACGCTCCATTGTATTTTTACCCATATAATATTCCAAAAGTTTCTGTACTTGGTCATTTTTGTGAAGCGTTACCTGCTCCAAACGCATGTCAGGACCTATGAAGTGGACAAATTCATCAGGGTTTATCTCTCCCAAGCCTTTGAATCGTGTAATCTCAGGATCAGGCCCCAAGTCACGGATTGCACGTACACGTTCTTCTTCTGTATAGCAGTAGCGCGTGATGAAATCACTCTTCTTTTCCTTTGCACCGAGTTTAGCATCAACTTCCGCAATTACAGCCTTGTTTTTTATCTTCGTACGCTTATTGCGAACACGAAAGAGAGGTGTCTGAAGAACATATACGTGTCCTTTCTTGATAAGCTCCGGAAAAAACTGCAAGAAAAAGGTGATGGTAAGCAACCGAATGTGCATTCCGTCGACATCGGCATCAGTAGCCACAATGACCTTATTGTAACGCAGGTTATCAAGTCCGTCTTCTATATCAAGGGCTGCCTGGAGAAGATTAAACTCTTCGTTTTCATAGACCACCTTCTTTGTCAACCCAAAAGAATTGAGAGGTTTTCCACGCAGGGAGAATACGGCTTGAGTATTCACATCGCGGCTCTTGGTAATGCTTCCGCTGGCAGAGTCACCCTCTGTAATGAAGATGGAAGATTCTTCCTTGCGGTCGTTTTTCCCATCGCAATAGTGAATGCGGCAGTCACGGAGTTTGCGGTTATGGAGATTGGCCTTCTTAGCTCTCTCTCGGGCGAGCTTTGTAATTCCAGCCATCGCCTTGCGCTCATGTTCACTCTCCTTGATTTTATTCTCTATGATTTCAGCTACATCGCCATTGATATGCAGATAATTGTCTACCTCTTTCTTGATAAAATCTCCTACATATTTATTAATGGAATCACCATCTGGAGTCATCAGTGCAGAGCCGAGCTTGATCTTTGTCTGGCTCTCGAATACCGGTTCTTCCACGTTGACGGCTATAGCAGCCACGATACCATTGCGGATATCAGTATACTCGTAATTCTTATTGAAAAATTCCTTGATGGTCTTGGCAATATGCTCCTTGAAAGCACTTTGATGGGTGCCACCCTGAGTGGTGTGCTGACCATTTACGAAAGAGTGGTATTCTTCCCCATACTGATTGGTATGCGTAAAGGCTATCTCTATATCCTCCCCCTTCATGTGGACAATCGGATAAAGCCCCTCTACGGTCATATTATCAGTAAGCAAGTCCTCCAATCCATTACGACTGCGGATGCGACGCCCGTTATACATGATGGTAAGACCAGAATTCAGATAGGTGTAGTTGCGGAGCATGGTCTCGACGATGTCATCATGAAACTGATAATTCTGAAACAATGTATTATCAGGCTCAAAGAAGATGTAAGTACCATTTTCTTCACCCGACTTATGAGTCTTGTCATTTGTCTTGATGCCACGCTCAAAACTGATTTCCCTCACTTTCCCCTCACGGTAAGACTTCACTTCAAAATGTGAGCTCAGGGCATTCACAGCCTTCACGCCCACACCATTCAAGCCGACGCTCTTCTTGAAAGCCTTGGAGTCATACTTGCCTCCGGTATTCAGCATGCTTACGGCTTCTACAAGTTTGCCTTGTGGAATGCCTCGTCCGTAATCCCTCACGCTCACACGAAGGTTATCCTCTATATCGACTTCTATGCGGTCACCGGAATTCATCTTGAATTCATCGATGGAGTTGTCAACGACTTCTTTCAGCAATACATAGATTCCATCTTCGGAAAGATTTCCGTCACCAAGACGGCCTATATACATACCCGGACGCGTACGTACATGCTCCATGTCGGACAAATGACGTATGTTGTCATCGGTATATTCTACTGGTTGCTGATTCTGATTTTCTATATTATTAGCTATATCCGTCATGTTTATTCAATTACTTTCCTATAACAACGACGCTTCTTATGATTGATGGGATTTAAAGGCCCCCACTGGCTCTGTACATGCTCATTGCTTTCCATTTCCACCTGTGTCTCACCCCACGTAAATCCATAAGAATTGCATCTGGGAATAAGGTCGGTAAAAAGCAATGCATTCGCACCCTTTGCCCTATATTCGGGAAGGACCCCCTGCAAGAGAAGGTCTACGCCTTCTGTCTTGTGGAATTTTATAGCACGGATAAGATACCACCAGCCAAAAGGCAGGAGACGGCCCTTACGGCACTTTTGGAGAGCTTTGGAGAGCGAAGGGACGGTAATGCCCACGCCCACCAACTTATTGTCTGCACTGGCATCCTCGATGATGGTTATCAGACTGAGGTCAGCCAATGGAAAATACATATCGACATATTGCTTGATTTGCCTTTCCGTCAACTCTGAATAACCATATAAATTAGAGTAGGTTTGATTGATAAGTGCGAAGATGCGTTTGCCATATCCTCCCTGATAAACATCTTTTTTCGTGAGCTTCTTGATGCGGAGATTATAGCGTTTCTGTATCATCTCTGCTATCTTCGCATATTTCTCCGGTACCTTCTCGGGTACTCGAAGAAAGAACTCCACATAGTCAATGTCCTTCATCCAGCCGCCAAGATTTTCAAAATGCTCGGGGTAATAAGGATAATTATAGATGGTCGCCATGGTGCCAAGTTTATCAAAGCCCCACGTAAGAAGACCTTCTGGGTCCATATCGGTAAATCCCAATGGCCCCACTATTTCTTTCATTCCTCTACTCCGCCCATAGTTCTCCACGGCTTTCAGCAAAGCGCCGGAAACCTCCATATCATCAATGAAGTCTATCCATCCAAAGCGCACTTGTTTGCGATTCCACTTTTCATTAGCTTTATTATTGATAATGGCTGCTACACGTCCTACTAATTTTCCATCCCTGTAAGCCATGTAATATTCAGACTCACAAAAATCGAAAGCGGCATTTTTGTCTTTACTTAACGTATTGACATCATCGCTATATAGGTTAGGGACATCGTAAGCATTTCCTTTATATAAATCATAATGCAATTCTATAAAAGCCTTGAAATCCTTCTTTGTCTCAACCTTCTTAATTTCTACTGATGACATTTATTCATACTTTAAAACGTGCAAAAATAAATAAAAAAAATGGAAAATCCAAATTTAAGGGTTTTTTTTGCAGATAATTAAGGAGTGCACGCCATTTTGAAAGGTCGTCGCAAAGACATAACTGCTGCCGCCTTCCTTGAGTTTAAGACGCTTACGCAGTTCTGCAACGCTCATTGGGAAATTCCTTACCGTAATATTGGCCTTATCATGCTCGTGAAGGCTTTGCTTCGCCTTTTTCAATGAGGTGAGGGCCTCAATCTGAAACTTCCTTCCGGGAAAGTCAGGCATTGCCTCACCGGCGATGAAGAGATGAGAGTCCCTGCCTACCATTCTGAGGCCATATCGCTCGCACAGCGCTCCGAAGCATCCTGCCTTCATCAAGGAGGCGTTCGGCTCATAAAGATACATCCCTGCCTCTATTTCGCCCTCCTGATACTGTATCTGCTTTTGTTGGTCTTCAAAGGTGAACACAGAGCCATCATTGACACAAGTGACGGAGACGGATGGAGAAGGTCGTTTGGAAAGGATGACGAGCAGTTCCTTACATTCATTTGCCACAGAGACGATGTGCACTTCGCTTACATTCATCAACTTCTTCACAGCTTCATGCCAGTCGAACATCGGCGAGAGCTTGAGCATCACATGGTCTGCCTTGTCCAAAAGCAAGCCGCATAGCTGCACCACATCAGGTGTACAGTCCTCAAGGGCATAGGTCTTGGCTCCATGGACATCACGGCGCGCAGGATCCATATAAAGCAGGTCTACAGGAGCCATTCCCCGAAGGTATTCCACTCCATCGGCACATTGAACGTGAAACGCTGTATGCTGTGTCTCTGGGAGTAATGCGAGATTATGGCTGACGATGCCGCATAGGTGTTCCTGCCTTTCCACATAAGTTGCCTGGTGAAACTCTCTGCCCATGAAATAAAAATCAATGCCGAAACCACCTGTGAGATCGGCCATCTTTGAAGATACACCTGCAAAACGGGAGGCTACCTGAGCCTTATAGCACGCCGTTGCCTCAGAGCTACACTGCTCCATGGAGAGATGAGGCGGATAGAGAATGCCATCGGTGGCAGCAAAGGTAGGGAGCTTGCGACACGCTGTCTGCCATCCTGCTATCTGATCAAGGGCAAAAGACATCTCCACCTCAGGATATTTGTCTGCCTTCAGCGCCAACAGCCGCACGTCGTCATCCTTATGTGCCTGGATGAAATCAAGGGTCAGTTGTTTCATATTTCTCTCTCTTCCTTGGTCATCTGATTACTTTATAGTGCTGTTTGGCATACTTGCGCGTGCAGTAGTTGAAGTGCCACCATTCCGTGCGCAGAGGTCTGAAACCAGCATAGCGCATCACCTCACGCAGCAGCAGTCTGTTCTCCCTCGCTTGTCTGGAGATACGGCCGACTTTCACTAAATGACTCTCACCATCGATATGGGCCGCCGCTCCCATATAGTCTATTCTTGTGCCCATGTCAAGGGTATCACCTTTCAGATTGCAAAGCGTGATGTCCACTGCCATCCCATAGTTGTGCAGACCGCCTCCATGCACAGGATTGGATACATAGATATTCTTGTGGGTATGCTTCACCTTATCCCACATGTGCTGCTGAATCCTCATAGGCCGGGCGGCATCATAGACCTTCAGACTCAGGTCAGGACGCAATTGCTTCAGTCGTCTCTGAGCCTTCACCAGTGCCTTGGCGGCATGAGGATGCAGGTAGGCTTCCCTAAGGTCGGTATAGAGAACCGTGCCCGTGAAATTATCAGCTCTGGAATACATGAGGGAAACAAAGATAGAGGGATCTTGTTTCCGGATATTCACATACCCTTGTCGCTCTAACGAACAGGCTGTCTTGCTCAACCCTTCTGACTTATGTTTCTGTGCACTGACAGGTGCTGTGACAAGGAGCAGGAGCAGGAACATATAGATAGATTTTCTCCTCATTGTCTTTCTCCTTTCATTTCGCTGGAGGTGCAGATCCCACTACATTGCAGCGGTTCATTGGTGGTGATGAAATCAGCGCCGTCAGCCTTCATCTTCTGCATGTCCTCGACCTTGTCCACAGTCCATACATTCACCGTCATACCTAACCGATGGGCTTCTGCCATCCAATGCGGATGCTTGCGAAAGGTGCCAAGAGAAAAGTCGACCCCGGTACATCCTTCTGAGAACAGGCGGGCGGGCGTGTGCTCACTGCCGAGATAGGCCACCTTCGCCTTCGGAGCCTCCTGCACGAGAGCCTTGCAGGCTTCCAGATTGAAAGAGATATACTCCACCTTGTTCTCCATGCCATACTTCCTGACTTCCTCCACGGTGCGCCGGGCAGCCTCCCTGTTACGCTCAGGAGTGGCATGAGACTTTATCTCAATGATGAGCTTGACAGAACTGGCAGATTCAGCCAACACCTTCAGAAAGTCCTTCAGTTCCGGCATCTTTTCGCCATTCTTGAGAATCAGGTTCTTGCAATCGGCATAAGAGGCCTTCTCTATCCGCACGCCGCCGTAAGTGGAATCATGATTCACCATCAGATGACCGTCAGCAGTGAGCCATATATCCGTTTCCGAGCCATAGATATTCAGGTCGAGGGCATACTGCAACGAAGCCCTCGAATTCTGCGCCGCTCCCTCGTGCTTCCAAAATCCACGATGGGCGATGACCTGCGTCTGTGCACTGACCAAGGACAGCGAGCAGAGAAGAAGCAGAAAGGCAAATATAATGCGTTTTTTCATTCTATTGAATAACATTCAAAATCACGCACAAAGATACAAAAAATATTTGAAACCACCAACTTTTTTCACAGGATATAAAGCCTTTTTTCTGACTTTATTAAAAATAAATCAAACCTAATGAAATATTACCACTAAGCCTCAAATCAAATTTCTTCATGACAAGGATAAAGTCCTTGACCGCTGAAAAAATGTAAATGCCGTGACTTGATATTAAAAGCCCCTTGTAACAGCAAAGTCATTTTCTTCCTGCCATTTTCAAGAATCAATGACAGAATAAAATGTCAGCAAAATACAATTACAAGAATTAATCATCAACTTCCAGATAGCAGCTATATCATCTCTGCATAATCCTATTGCAACGTAAGCATTCGCTTTATCATTAAATTTCCAATTCTATTATTAACAACAGGATTTCCAACTACTATTATATGATTATTTTTACCCACTAAAAATGTTCTGAATGGATAAATAACTTGTTCCAAATTATTCCTTTTGCTAAATGAGTTATTCTTGTCAATATAAACTGGAAATTTTTGCTGGTAAGCATTTAATTCATACTGCACTTCTTTCGTCTTCTGAGGACTTATAATAATTAATAGCTCTAATTTTACATTTTTACACTTTTTGGAACATTTGCTAATAAATTCTTTCCATTGGAACAATTTTAATTGACACTCCGCACAATCATCTTTTGCTAAATAGGTTACTATGAGAAAATCATAATCTCCTGAATTATATCTTACATGTGGATTATAAATACTGTAAAGTTGATCCTTGTCTATAACTATTCTTTTGTTAATCCTGCCTTTTATGTAGGAACTGACTATTTCCCTTTGATCATATTTTTCTTTTTCCTTTGGATAAAAGAAAAAGAAAATAATACAAACAAAAATAACTATACACAAAATCAATATGTTTGTATGATCTTTTAATTTTGTTTTCATTTACTTATTTTTTTTGGTAAAGTTAAAACTGACATTAAACATCAGATATCTCGGAATGCTGTTATACCAGGTTTCTGTGTGGCCTTGAGCATTGATAGCATAGCTCTTGTTCGAGAGTTGATGAAGAATGTCGAAGGCCTTCAGACCCACAACAATTTTCCCTCGGAACAGAGGATGCGTGAGCTGTGCATTCCATACCCAGTTATTCGTATTCATTTCTTCACTTGAATAGCCACGCCTGCAATAAAGGTTCATGTCTGTAGCTAAAGACAATTTCCATATAGGCAACGTTCCGGTATAACTCCAGCCCACCTGATAATCCTTGGCATTGATATTCGTGAATGACACTCTGTTGCTGCGACTGCAGCGATAAGCAGCACCGGCATTGATGCCTATCGTCGAAGAATTGAACCGATAGTTCAGCTTTGCATTCATGTCAGGAATGAAAGTACGCACACGACTCATTCCCGCAACTTCTGCATCGTAGGCGATATCGAAATCTACACTATGATAATAGGCAAGATTGCCGCTGAAATTAAGGGAAAGCCGTTTCTTCTTATCAAGATAGCTGAAGAGACCACCTTTGACGCTTGCATCCCAATTGCCTTCTGGTATATTGTCCGACATATAGGTGAAACGACCCGTTGACCGATCATAAGTGGTACGGGTACCCCATGCATTATGCGCATAATTGAAGACACCACCCAGCCAATAGTTCATCGTCTTGGACTTGGGATGAAAATTGATATTTCCCTCAAAATGTTGGGAAATCCGGCTTTTCAATTTCTGATTGTTTATCCTGATTGACAACGGATTCACATTATTGCAATAAGGCATGAGGGCGGCAAAACTTGGCGGCGTGACATGGAGGCTATAAGTCAGGAGCCGCTTGTTCTCGCCAGATATCCTATATTCTATAGTTGGCTCAAAGGAATAGAGCGTACGATGCGCCACCGTATCAGTAGCATTGCCGAAGTAATGTATTCTGTCCCTGGATATTTTCAGCGGAAATCCAATGTAGATATATTGATCGGCTAACATCTGGATTAAGCTCATCTCACCAATAACAGCCCTGCTTAACGTATTATAATGCTGGCTGTTGCCCGGATCAAAGCTCTTGGCCCAGTCTTCATCCGTTGACGGCAAGACACCGATATCATCATAGACTGGATCGGAAAGCCCGTCGAGCTGATAGTAATAATTCTCACGCGAAGCATAGTCCTGACTGTATTTGACACTCGAAATGAACTCCCGCTGATGTGGCAGATTATAGTGATAACTGATTTCTGTGCCAAAACGATAGTCCTGTTTTTTGCTTTTTCTGAACAGGTTTTGATCAGATTCCTCCGCATCAGAATATTTTATGTCTCTCTGGCTATGGTCTTCATCAGGCTTCGTAAAGCCGTAACTTCCATCAAAGGCTATTATGAAATAATCACCGCTGGCAACTTTTTTGCTTATATCCATGCCTGAAAAAAGTTGTAAGGACTGATGATGTGCCTGGGCAGCGAGTTTGCTTTGATTGACAAGATGTTCCCTGTAGGTAGAGTCCTGTGTTGATGACGTGGTGGTGCCTTTGCTATATTCGAAATTGAACAATGACGAGCCCGATATCTTGCGATAGAAATGATTCTCATTCGACAAGTCAACATGAAAATTATCTGCCTTGGAGCTTGAAGCAGTCCCCTTCAAGATATCTCCATCAGGAGAAAAGAGGGTACTGGCAGAATGACGCTCGGTATTATCAGAACGCCATTCCACGGTACTTGACAAATCATCAGTCCATGTGTTTTCCTTGTCGTGTGTCTCCAGGCTTACACCGACTTGCTTGGTAGTCGCAACGCCCTGAGATACAGCTGATGGAGTCCATTTCCCATTGAGCCCGGGCTTACG
>Ga0172378_10006238_pt1 | contig 11146 bp, 6 predicted proteins | sample GrowelOW332metaG_FD_119755 | JGI IMG/M metagenome (GOLD analysis project Ga0172378, IMG submission 119755) | Groundwater microbial communities from an aquifer near a municipal landfill in Southern Ontario, Canada - Pumphouse #3_1 metaG | ecosystem: Environmental > Aquatic > Deep subsurface >... | reverse complement strand
GTTGGTTGTATGACGAACCTAAAGATGCAAAAGAATTCATCTGGCAACAGGTTCAAGCTGAAGGCTTAACTTCATTGGGTGAAGCTTGTAAGGACCTGAACAAGAAACTGTCTCGTAAAGGAGGATTCATGTCTAGTCCAAGCGGTTGCTATGCACCTGCTATTATCCTTCTTTCTGATGGTGGTCCAACAGACAATTTTGAAGCAGGACTAAGAGAGCTTCAAACAAATAGTTGGTTCAAGAATGCTATTAGAATAGCTGTAGCTATCGGTGATGATGCCGCCATGGACGTCTTAAAGCAATTCACTGGTTCGTTAGAGGCTGTAATTAAAGTTCATAATATTGATGCACTAAAAAAGATGATTCGTGTTATTGCTATTACATCATCTCAGATTGGTAGCAAGAGTACTTCTGCAACGGATATATCTAAGCAGGAACAGGTTGTACAAGAAATCACCGAAGCTGTAAAAGATGTACAGGGGGCAGAAACCGGTGCTGCTCCAGCAGCAAATCCTGCAGCAGGTGATTCTTATGATGAATGGGATTAACTAAATATCGTGCATGATGAATAAAATATTTCATTATTGCCAAGGTGAAAGTCATAAATCGACAGATAAGGCGTGCCAAGATTATGCTTACGCTGAAAGTTCGGACTCATTATCTATAGCCATCGTATGTGATGGTCATGGTGGTGAGCGATACTTTCGTAGCCAATATGGTTCTCAGTTTGCCGTAGAAATCACTAAAGATGCGATAAAGGAGTTTGTTGAATTGACTCCTAAGTCAACATTAAATACATCAGACAAGTCTTCTGTATTTGATGGCGCTCCCTTTACTTCATTTGTTGAAACAACCGCAAATGAAGCACAACTAGAGAGTAAAGCTCATCAATCACTCAAACAGTTACTTTCTTCTATTATCAGCCAATGGAATAATAGAATAGCAAAGGATGCATTAGGGAGAGATTTGACTGAATGGGAGGAGACGTATGTCGAACAGAAGTACAAGGATGAATTTCTAGCAAAGCGTAAAGATGAGACAGCAACATTTGAAAAGACTTACGGATGTACTCTTATGGCTTATGTACAGACACCTAGGTATTGGTTTGCCTTTCATATAGGTGACGGAAAATGTATTATGATGCAAAATGAAAATGGCAATTTAGTATGTTCTCAACCTATTCCATGGGATGAACGATGCTTTCTAAACAAAACCACCTCACTTTGCGATACGAATGCACTAGAAGAATTTCGTTATTGCTATCAAGGCGATGGCACTTTCCCTTTGGCTGTTTTCTTAGGTTCAGACGGAATGGATGATTCTTATGGTGATGGTGAAAATCTGGATAATTTCTACATAGAGTTATATAAAATCATCTTGAAAAAAGGTTATGACAAGGCTCTTCTAGAATTAAAAAAATACCTACCAGAAATAAGTAGAGTTGGAAGTAAAGATGATATGTCTGTTGCTAGTATATATAATAATGATAACATTAAGGACACATTCATTTTACTTACTGACTATCAAATGGATAAACTTAAATGTCAAAAAGAAGAAACAGAAAAGAAAATTCAAGCACTTAATTCAAAGAAGGAACAATTTGGTGAAGTCGACATACTATCCAATGCAGAGAAGATTAACTACAATTACACTTGCGAAGATATTAAAAAGCTTGAGAGTAAAATGGGACGAATTAATAAGAAATTTCCAGGTCTTAGACGCGAGATAACAAAGTTTAAAAACAGGTTTAATGATTAAATACTATGGGTACTTGCAAATATTGTGGTAATGATGCTGGATGGTTCTCTCATTCACATAAGGAATGTGAAGAGAAGCATTCAAAAGGCATCAGTGATTTTAGTGCTGTAGCTAGTTTATATTTTACACAAATGGCTACAGCTCTTGATATACAGAAAGCAAAGAGCAGACTTATGACGGATGCATTTCTGTCAGAGGATGATATATGCGATGTATCGGATACTGAGATTAGAAACCACACTGCAAGTATCCATCGTCCTTTCTCTCCTTCATCCATGCGGATAATGGATGAATTTCTAAATGCTGTTGGAGTTTCATACAGCAAGATTAATAAAAAAGGAGGAGTTGATGAGTTTACAAAAAAGCTAATGAAGGGCTTTATGGTAGAATATTTCACGGATAAGCTATCTATACAGGCGGCGTATAGTTGCTGTGAGAAGTTGCTTGCTAAGTTTCCTATGGTCCAAAGCAATATAGAAGACGCCTACTTTTATGTTCTCAATAAAGCAGCCACTAACTTTTTGAAGAATGGTGTTCTTTCGGATGATGAGCAGCAAAAGATAGATGATTACGTTCACTATCTTTCTCTGCCTGTCAACAATTTGCCTGCGGCTTATCAAAACACCGAAGTCAGTAAGTTAGGTCAAATGTCGATAATTAAAAAAGTTAAACATGGTATTATACCCGACACAGGCATCATGGCTCCAATAATATTAGGTAAACAAGAGAAAATTATTTGGGTTTATCAAGGTGTAAGTATCTATCAAGAGAAAATCACAAGAGAATATGTAGGAAGAACTGGAGGTTTTAGTTTTCGCATAATGAAGGGTGTTATATACAGAACCGGCCAGTTCAAGGGACATCCAGTTGAACGAAGTTCTATGGAATTGCTAGGAAACGGAGCATTGTATGTCACTAACAAGAACTTAATTCTTTACTCTCCAACTAGAAGCATAAAAGTGCCTTACACCAAATTGCTTGGAATTACGCCATACTCTGATGGAGTTGAAATACAACGTGATGGTGCAAATGCTAAGCGATTAACAGCCCAAGGATTTGACCCATGGTTTTTAATGAATTTACTATCTCAATTATCAAACCTATAAGTGATAACATATGGCTTGGAATAAAGAAACTATAATACGAGACAATGGAGAAATTGTAGATGCACAAGCTCCTACCATTGTGTCTGCCAGTAGAAGTACTGATATACCAGCTTTCTATGCAGATTGGTTTTTCAATAGATTGGAAAAGGGATATTCCGCATGGACAAATCCTTTTAATGGAGTTCAGAGCTATGTGAGTTATGCCAAGACAAGATTTATTGTCTTTTGGTCTAAAAACCCCAAGCCTCTAATTCCATATCTAGATATACTTAAGAAGAAAGGGATCAAATGCTACATTCAATTCACAATGAATGATTACGAAGCTGAAGGTCTTGAGAAAGGTGTGCCATACTTATCGGAGAGAATTGAAACATTCAAATCTCTAGTAAGAATCTTAGGTAAAGGACATGTCATTTGGAGATTTGACCCATTGATTCTTACCGATAGTATATCTGTTGATAATTTGCTGAGAAAAATTGAGAATATTGGAAATCAACTTCAAGGTTATACAGAGAAATTAGTGTTCAGCTTTGCTGATATTACCGAATACAAAAAAGTCAAATCTAATCTAGAAGCAAACCATATTAATCATCAGGTTTTCACAGACGTAACAATGAATCAAATGGCAGCAGGCATAGAGCAACTGAATAAGAAATGGCATTATAGGTTAGCCACTTGTGGTGAACGTATTGACCTTGACAGATATGGAATAGAACATAATCACTGTGTTGATGACGAACTCATCGCACGTATTGCCTATTCAGATAGCGTTTTAATGAATTTCTTGAATATGGAAGTTGTATCTCATTTCGGCAGAGACTTTGGTGCAATAATACCGGATGATGCAATAGAGATTAACGACACACTTTATGTACGTCGTAAGAAAGACAATAAAGACAAGGGGCAAAGACAGTTTTGCGGTTGTATAGTTAGCAAGGATATAGGACAATACAATACATGTGCCCATTTATGTGAGTATTGTTATGCCAATAGCAGTAAAGCCACAGCTGTAAGAAATTGGAACAAGCATAAGCTCGACCCTTACAATGAGAATATTTTAGGTTGAAACTAGGATGAGTTACACAAATAATATAGGTTCATTCTCTCCGCTACATTTGGATGATATCATCCAAACAGCTGATAGATTTGTACCAAATGAATATAAAGCACGTCCATGGACCTACCCAGGACTAGAACATGGAACTGCATGTTTGGATAACGAGGAACAATTATGTTGTTACCTTGCGGCTTATGGCGTTATGCACAAAGATAAGCTCGCATGTGCATTAAAAAAATTTCCATATAAAAGTATAGATTCAAATATTGAAATCATCGACTGGGGATGCGGACAGGGAATAGCTTCTGTTGCAATGATTGATGCATTAAGAGATAATGACCTTTTCAAATTTCTAAAGAAGGTTACTCTGATTGAGCCATCAAAGACTGCTTTAGATAGGGCTAAGTTAAATGTTGGACTTGCAGTGGGTGAAGAGGTCTTCGTTGAAGCACTAAATTATTATCTTCCATCAAACGCTACCATTGCAATCAATAACTCTATCAGCGGAATTCATATAGAAGAACCAACATGCATACATCTATTCTCTAATATTTTAGATATTAGTGCTATAGACTTGAAAGAGCTAGCTTATCTAGTTAGTTCCTCAGGTTATAGACATTATTTCGTTTGTGTCGGTCCAATGAACTTTGGAAATGAGCGCATAGATTCGTTTGCACGCTATTTCGAGACAACATTAACAGATGTTTTTGTCGATATTAAATCTGGCCAATACCGTCAACTGCCAAATGGAAAATGGTATAGCTGTGTAGCCAAAGGCTTCAAGATGGTAAGAGAAGAAGGAAAACCTTTTCTTGTTCCCTTATCATTCTATCCAGCTAAACAATTCTTTGGAGCATACCGCTTAGATTGTATAGAAGCCAGAGACTCAAATAATGACAAGTCTGTTGTTTATTGGTCAAAGAACTCTGTCTTTGAAGTACTCGCTCCATTCGACCTGGGGGCAAGTATATATGATGATATTAATCCATTATTAGCAGTATTAAGCAACATCATTACCAGAGGGCTACCAACAAAGTGTTCTCCTTTTATCGAAGAACAATTTAACAGAATCTTAGGCATATCAAATAAAACAGAAAGATATGGGACAATACGATATACGTCAAATGATGACACAATTATTGTCAAACATGAAGAGCTTTTAAAGAAAGCTCCTATTGCTATTGCACGCATTCAAAAAGTTATTATTGAAGCTATACTTACTAATCAAATATCCATTGAGAACGAAAAATGGAATGTTTTGGTTAAAGAGTGTGATGTGCCATGTGCTGCATTGGCATTTGAGGACATTAAACAGATGTATAATCACCTTGCTGCAATGTCATCACAAACAGCTGATAACCATTTTCCTAATATTGAACTTTCTATTATCTCCGAGAAACATTCAGAATCGGAACTTCACCTTGACAATAAGGTCTATAAGAGTTCAAAACAGATAGACAAAAGCAGGGAATTTGATATGGTCATTGATATAGCTGTTGATGAATTTATTGATGCCGAAAATGTACAATTCTCTGAATTTAAGGCTAAAAATAAATGCTATTTCAATATACGCTCTTCTGACAATGTTTACACGGCACGTGAAATCTATACAACTGACAGAATTTTGTATAATCCTGTTACTGAAATAGATCCAAACGGTGGTTATGTTGAGAGCGAGGAAACCGTAAAGCATCTAACATACTTCCTCCAATTGATTTTTCGCAAAACAGGATTTAGACCAGGTCAGCTACCTATATTAAATAGGGCACTTCAAAATAAGAGTGTCATAGGACTTCTACCGACAGGTGGTGGTAAATCTCTAACCTATCAGATGGCAGCAATGCTCCAACCGGGTATTACTGTAATTATTGATCCCTTGAAGTCATTAATGCAAGATCAATATGATGGTTTATTAGCGGCAGGCATTGATTGCTGTACATATATAAACTCTGAATTAGGGCCTGATGAAAAGGCTGCCCATGAGCTAATGATGGAACGCTCACAAATTCTTTTTACTTTCATGTCTCCAGAACGTCTTTGTATATATGAATTCAGAGAAAGACTACAAAATATGCACGAGCTAAATGTCTACTTCTCTTATGGAGTAATAGATGAAGTTCATTGTGTCTCTGAATGGGGACAGGATTTCAGATTTTCATATCTACACTTGGGTAGAAATCTTTATAGTTATGTAAAATCCAAGGAGGGCTCAATTTCTTTATTCGGATTAACGGCAACAGCATCTTTTGATGTTTTATCCGATGTAGAACGAGAGTTATCTGGTAATGGGGCTTTCACATTAGAACCAGACACTATTGTCAGATATGAGAATAGTAACAGATTGGAACTTCAATATAAAGTTGAAAAGATTGAAGTTGAATACAAAGAAGACCAATATTATGATAAGAATAATAACTTGGCCAAATATCCTCGTGCAGTTAATATTGGCGATAGTTGGAGCACGAATGACCAAAAATGTGATTTCTTGTCTAAATATATAGAAAGAATACCATCTTATATTAGGGAGCTCCAATCAGAAGATTCAATTAAAAATATTCTTAATAGATTTCAAGGCAGAGAGAGCTTAGAGGATATTGATGGCAGTAAGTTATTAGTAGAAATGCCAGATAGATTTTATCAAAAGCAAGAGACTTATGAACATGCTGGTATTGTATTCTGCCCTCATGTTAATTCTAGCGGAATAAGTGTAAGTCGAAATTCTGAATCACTAAGTAATGTCTGTAATGTAGGAACATTCTCAGGATCATCTCAAGATGGAGCGACTCAAGGGAATGAATCTATGCAGAATATGAAACTGTTCAGAGAGAATAAATTACCTCTAATGGTTGCAACAAAGGCTTTTGGAATGGGTATTGACAAGCCTAATGTCCGATTCACAATCAACATGAATTATTCAAGTTCGCTTGAAAGCTTTGTACAAGAAGCTGGACGTGCTGGGCGAGATAGAAAAATGGCATTATCTGTCATTTTAATGTCTGATTATCATTTGGCAAGAATCAGTAATAAATGTCCTTTGTATAATTATCCTTTAGGTATAATCAAAGGTAAATGGTTCAAAGAGGATGATTTACGTCATATTCTTGACGAATTTAATCTGCATATAGAGAAACAGTATATCAATTTATGTAATCCGTTGAGCGATATTGTAAAACTGAAATGTACTGTTGATAAAACTGGAAATGAGATAAAAAATAGTTGGAACTGTGATTCTTGCTCCAAACGTTCTATTTGTCAACTTAGATATGTTGATAGAGGTTATCGAGGTTGGCAATTTAACCAGGATCTCAAAGAATATTTAGATCTCAATAAAATACGAGTTCCTAAAGAAAGTATTGAATATCAAGGAGCTGATTATAATACAGTAATGTACTTCTTTGACAATAACTTCAAAGGAGAGATGGAAGAAAAGAAAAAAATGTTCTATCTACTCAGCCAAATTGATTTGAACTATTTTATAGGAAATGATAAGAAGGATAAGCCCAATAACCATATTGAGGCTAAAGGGTTCCTTAGTGCTGTGCTTGATTCACAACCTGGTACGGATGTTGTTTCTATCATTTCCTATCAAGATGATTCTTATGCCGATATTGCTAAAGCTATCTACAGAATGTGCGTTATTGGATTAATTGATGACTTTACTCAAGACTATAGCACTAGATCTTTTAGAATTTTATCTACAAGAAAGAAAAACGGATCATATTATGAGCGTTTGAAAGAATTTCTGATGAGATATTATTCAGAAGAACGCGCAGAGAACGAAGTAGAAAAAGCTAGTGTTCGCAAGGGTGAGAACGAAATCCACAAATGCCTAGGATATCTAACGGAATTCATTTATGATAAGGTAGCACTTAAACGTAAAAGAGCAATAGATGATATGAGGCACTTTTGTCTTATCGGTATTGATGAATCAAAGGACTGGAAAGAAATCAATGAAGATTTAAAGGATGAAATTTATTACTATTTCAACTCTAAGTACGCAAGAGAGGGGTATCAAACAGATAATAATGAACCATTCTCTTTATTGGACGATACAGATAGAAGTAAAATATCGTCATTCGAATTGCTGTATAAATACATGAGGGTTGTAGATAATGATGTAATTGGGACATCTGGGTCTCCAAAAGACAATATCAAACACCTACAAGGTGCTGTGAGATTAATACGAAGAAGTGAAACTGATACTAACCCAATGTTATGTCTACTTAATGTATTTTGTATTCTTGCCTTAAAGGTCAATAATAACAAAAATATGATAGAAGAGTTGGAATCCAGCTATATTGAGGGCTATATAGCATTTAAAAACCAAACAGCAAATGTAGACCAATTCTATGAAGGTATTTCTATATTTAAGAAAGAGCTAAATCGAAAAAGACGAAATATAGCAACGAAAGAAGAATTAAAGAGACTAGAAAAGATAGAATTAAATGCCGAACTCTATCATCATCAAGAGTGGACAGATAATTTCACCAATAAATATACAAATAATATTTAATCATATGGACGTTCAAGACATACTAAAGTCACTGACAAATTTGGAGCAGAATCTACAAAACGTAGAATCAGCAAGAAAACAAGTTCAAGAAACCGTAAATGCTTATACTGCCACAAGAGAGCAACTATCCAAATTAGCTGCTGAAGTTAAAGTTATTACCACAGAACTAAATTCTATTTTTGCCGGTATCAAAGACAACCAGACAGAAGTCTCTAATGAGATTTCAACTAAGGTAAATGCTATTTTCGAAAGAATAAATAAGAAGGTTGATGAAATAGAAAATTCTGCCAAAAGTATCAAGGAAGAATTCTCTAAAGCATGCAAATCGTCCAGCTCAACTATTGAGGACAGTGTTAATAAATCTCTCCTTATTTTGACTGAAGGAGTTAATGAAACTATTAAAGGTTTCAATGGCAAAGCAAATGCTGAGATGGATGGAATCATCGAGGCAATGGGTAATTACAAAGCCTTTGCTTTATCAATGCCAGAGCAATACAAAAACTCAATAGAAAAAACTGAAACAGAACATAAAGCTGTTCTTGAAGAGGTTTCTAAAAAATTCCTTACTGCCATATCTACACATCTCTCCTCTTTTGAGAATATATCAAAGGGGTTCGAGTCTATTCTAGAACAATATAAGACACAAAATGCAGAGTTGAAGGTTGCTATTATATCTAAAATTGACAACCTCGGAGTATTACAAAAACAACTAGGTGATAAGATTACATCTATTGATTCTAAAATCGATAAAAGCGATGAAAAATTAATGGAAAACCTTTCGTCTCTCCATGATTGCAATTTAGAATCTGTAAAACATGAGTATGAACGTTTTGACAACATGGAGGAGCTTGTTGTGGCAACACAAGAAAAATGTGAGCAGACACAATTAAAAGTTGAAGAAGCAGAAAAGGCTATACAAAACAAAGTATCAAAAGTCAATAGTAATTGCAACAAATCCAATAAGATGCTTATGTTTATAATCATTGGGCTACTAGCTTCACTTCTTATGAATTTTGCAATAATATTAAGACTATGCAAATTTATATAATCCTTGACACCTCTGGCAGCATGGAAGGCGCGAAAATTGGCGCATTAAACGATTGCATGAGTAATATAATCATTGATTTACAAGAAAAAGCTATCAGAGGCAATAACTTGGAATTAGCTGTTCTTGAATTCTCTCGAAATGCAAATTGGATGCACCCAAAGCCACTCCCTATTCAGGATTTCGATTGGAAAGAATTATTAGCTAACGGAATGACATCACTAGGTCGAGCTTGCACTACCTTGTCTGCCGGATTAAATGAATTCGCAAATCAGGAAGATGACATTGTTACAATACTCTTGTCTGACGGGTGTCCAACTGATGATTATGACGAAGGAATTTCCATTCTTCAACAAAATAAATTCTTTAAGCAATCAGAAAATTATGCAATTGCTTTAGGTGAAGACGCAGATATTCCCAGTTTATTAAGATTCACTGATACAGATGAACACATCTATAAAATTGACAAAATAGATGAAATGCTATCAATTTTGCAAGATATGATTGAACGCAAAACGAAATCTGCAAATCCAATACAAACAATTTGTCAGAATTCTAGTAATGATTCAGATGATGAGTGGGACTAAAACTGTATTCATCCATTATTGTGAATATGAATAAGACAACCTCCGATATTTGGATTTCATAGTTCAACAATCAATTACAAAGGGCTATTATTTGGTAAGCATTCGGCTAACTACAGGGTAGCATTTGAAGAAATACACATTGCACACCCTAGGGTTTGATTGTAGTTTTGCGCTTGCAATAACAATTAAGCCCCAATTGTAATAAACAAATCCGAATTTGAAGAATTGGAATTTCAGGTGCGACAAAGTGGCCTGACATTAAAGTCGTGTCTACAAAAGATAGGTGTAAGTTATTCAACCTATCACTACTGACGCAAAAAATGTTTGGTCGACAAAGGCAGTCACGAACAAGAGTTTGCCCCAATCAGTTTCAAACAACCAACCTCGGAATTGGCATTGTCTACATACAGCATGACTTCGAGCAAAGCATCGACAACAGATATAACCGCAAAGCAACAATTTTTGCCAGTCAGTTACCAATAGCAGATTGGTATAATGCCTTCCAAAGTGAACTCATTGCGGAGACTTGTCTAGATAAAATCGTTCATAAAGCGCTGAAATATCAGTTGAGCGGAGAGAGAGTTTAAGAAAGAAATATTAAATTTGCCACAATACTGAAGATCACCAACGGAGTGAACGGATATCACCGGAATTGGTGAACGGGTATCGGCCGGAATACACAACATGCCGAATCTCTTCGCAGATGAATTTGCCGAACTGCAGAATCAGGCAGTAAAAAAACGCACCAAAACTCAATTAATTATCTAATTTTTAAAACATACTTAAACGTAATAGTAAATATTAAAAACAGAACAATAATTTTTTGGGTCTGTGTTGAATCGAGTGGGTAAATCATAATTTTATTTCTCCAAAAGAATTATCTTTGATGTTATGGATACAAACATGTTATTTTCAATTGGATTAAACTTGTCTTCTCCCAGGAAAGTGGTAAAGAGTGAGTTTCGTATGCTTGATGACAGCAAAGTCCGAGAGCTTCATATATGGATAGACTTCGATCGAGGAGCAAAGTTCATGTCCTCCAAAGGCACTGTGCTGTCTCCGCATGACACTGTTGACAAG